>Ga0210054_1000425_pt1 | contig 39796 bp, 30 predicted proteins | sample CryGeymeta201516_FD_185470 | JGI IMG/M metagenome (GOLD analysis project Ga0210054, IMG submission 185470) | Groundwater microbial communities from Crystal Geyser aquifers in Utah, USA - Crystal Geyser metaG 2015-16 (SPAdes) (version 2) | ecosystem: Environmental > Aquatic > Deep subsurface >... | reverse complement strand
TTGTTTCCAAGCACACACCGTACTTCGAGCAGGTGCTGGATGGCTGCCAACTCGGCGGCTATGGCCTTGTCTTCAACTTTGGCGGCGACTTTGACGCGGAGCAGGCCACCCAATCGAACGGTACTGTTGGTCCAATACACAAGGAAGGTGTCGGTTTGCTGGCCGGAGAGGGTATGGGTCTTCAGGGTATGCATGGTGATCACTCCTTGCTCGCAAAGAGCTTGTCCGAGAACGGCAGGAGCAACAGCAGGATCGACGCACCTACGAACAGGTAGATCAACTTCAACTGATACGGCGTATAGGGCTGGTCGGCCAGTACGGTGTAGGCAATGATCTGGTGTTCTGAGAGGGTGAATGGGTTGCCAGCGATATGCACACGGCCACCTGTGTTGAGCAGGTTAGGGCGGAAGGGGAGGTTGACTTCACAGGTCGCACCGTCAGTGGAGAATTTGACGTGGGTGCCGATGCGTTGCATCAACGTGCAACCGTCATGCTGCAGGATAAGTCTGGCTGGCTTGATTTCCAGTTGCCCAATGACATAAGCCCCTAGGGACAGCCATAGAATCATACTGGCACCAATAAGAATGCCCTTGACCTCTTTAGTGATGAGTGGGGATTTACGGTTGTTGCGAGACATCTTTATGACTCCTTTCGGTTAGTAAGGAGAAAGTTAGCAAAACTCGCAAATTCCCAAAGCGAAATATTTTCAAAAATAGTCCGCGTCTGTTATTTCGTTAAAAAGTGCTTTGGAATTTAGAACGAACTGCTAGTGTTTGAAGATTTGGCTTACTGGAGATGGAAATGATTCGGCTTGGAAACAGGATCAGGTTGCATCCTGCAGATAGTCAGCGGATGTACGAGATGACGGGGGAGTACCCCGTCGGAATTGAATCAATCGGTGAACTGAATGCCTATTTGGATAGGCATATAAGGGATCTGGGAAGCCAGGGAACACCGGAGTCCAAGATGCTGGCACTCTTGCTGGCTGGTGAACTGCGGGAAATATAAGAACGAGAGTAATTTCCAACTAGGTACTGGCTGCTCGCCTACGACAATGTGGCTAAGCCTTTGAGCCGGATTTGCGTGGAGAGTGATCCGGCTCAGAAAGCAGCTCCGGCATACTTACCCCCAGCGCGCAGGAGATGCGCTCGATGTTGGCGATGGATAGATTCCGCTCCCCTCGCTCCACAGAGGAAATGTAGTTGGGATGTAGGCCTGCGCCTTCTGCCACATTCTCCTGAGTCAGCTTCTTATCCAGGCGAATCCGCTTCATATTGCTGGCGAACAGCAATTGAGCAGCAAACTTTTGAGTTGGATTTCTCATGAGCGGAGTCTTGACGACAGCCGCGCCCTAATCCACACACTTTGAGTTTGATTTATGGGCGTGGTTTGTTAAAGTACACACTATGGGTTTGGGTGACTGAATGTGGTTTGATTTCGCTATCGAAGTTTAAATCGCCCTGAGTGTCCGTTACGGACGAGGCAAATCGGCAATCGGTAGCACAAATCGAATTTCGAAAAATTCATGTTTGGGAAGTAGGGTGGTTTTGCTAAGTTTCGGCTATCAACTTAGGAGCCGCACATGATCATCCGATTCAAATCAAAGCAATTGGCAGTTACGGAGGAGCATTAAATGGACTTGTTTAGATCAATGAGTCCATCGCCAGAAGAGATGACGCTGGAAGAAGAAATCGTCCATCTGGCGGATAGGTTTGCTGAATTTGCTTCAATCAATGCCTTTATATGTGCATCCATGGCCTCCGTGATGTCTGCGGATGATTCAGTCCCAGAGGATGTTCTCCAGGGTGCTAGAAGATGCAGCGATGCCATCCGGTCCCGCTCACTGGAGATGAAGGTGGTGATGGAACAATTCAGAGAACGATATTTAAATCAAAAGAGCAATGAACAATAAACTTGGAGACCTACTATGAGAAGTTATGTAGCAATTGCATGTTTGATGATTGTGACTAATGCCAGTGCAGAGCTTTGCAATGGCGAAATCCTTCAACCGGGTGGCGAGTCGATGGATCTGTCTAGCTACACCATCGAGCAGAGAGCGAATGCGATTTCGAAAACACTATATGACAGCTGCGCATCCTCAACTGACCTGATCGGTCAGAAGAGCTACAAAGCAAAGTGGGCTGATGATTTCCAATCGGAGCTTGTTACCACTTGCGAAAGTTCATCGGGGGGGCGCAGACAGGTATTCGTTACATTCGAATCTTATCCATACCGCCACGCTCGGTTTCATGTCGCAGGTCAATGTGAACACATAATTCAAAATGCCGAGGAAATGACGTATTTACGGCAATCCAATCGGTAGTCTGGAACATTCCTGGTTACTCAATGGATTGATTTAATCAATTGCAAGCATTCATAACTGAAAGGCGTATCAAATGAAAAAGATATTTAGCTTTTCCACATTGGCAGCAATGATGACCCTGCTGGGCTGTGCTTCGACTGGAACCAACGATGCAAAGCTACCAGAGAATCCATTAGCAAATGGATATGCCTTGATTAGCCTATGCGGCCCCAACGATAAGGAACGGTCTGGGGGAGGGTGGGACTACCAGTGTGGTAAAGGGCTGACTCTGAGAAGGATTGATGACGAAAGCGAAACACGTTTGATTAGGCGTGACCAAGTATATGTACTGCCTGGACGCCACCAAGTCAGGATTGCTGGTGCACGTGGATTTGTCAGGGATTTCTCCTTCGAAGTCCAGACGGGGAAGATATACCAGCCTACATACCAAGGAAGTGTCAACGTATTTTCAAATGATCCGGAATTAGTGCGTCATTTTGAAAAAGACATGAACATCCGATATCGGTCTGGATATTACCAAGCGAGATCTCTCTAAGGGCGGTCACCGCCTTGAAGCGATGCAATCAGTTTTAATTGAACAACCATATCCAAGTGGTTCTGCATGATGAGGGTATGGCTAACCGGGCTTTATAAGGAGATGCGTGAGAAGGAATGCCCAACGCGACAGTTGAAAGTCAGCGATCCTCACCCTTAGGTGATCACGTTAAATGAGAATGAAAAAAACTTTGTACGTAATGATGACAACACTGCTCGGCCTGTCTCTATTCGGGTGCAGCACAAGTCCGACCATGACACAGCTCACGCAAGATTCCATTTCTGCGTCACAGGCGCGTGCTGAAGCGAATGAAAAGGAAGCGCAAAAGCGGCAGGAAAAGATGGAAGCAAACCTGTCTGAAATACCCAGCTGGTTCCTCGAAGTTCCGAAACCTGATGCCACGGGTGTCTATGCTGTGGGTGAGGGCGAATCCAACAAGGTGCGCGTGGCCATGAAAAAGGCCATGCTCGATGCAGAATTCGGCCTAGCCAAGGTATATGGCCAGGAGCTTTCTGGTTCCGAGCGTTCCAGTGTCCAGGACACTAATGACGGGATGAGCACTTCTCAGTACACCGAGCTGATCGACAAACTGGTGAGTCAGGTTCCTGTGGTTGGATTCGAGACCGTGCATCAGGAGGTGAAGACCATCGATGGCAAATATCGCGCCTTCGTTCTGTTGAAGCTGCCTTACGACCAGTTCAATGCGGTCATGCAAAAGCAGGCCGCTAAAACGAATGACAAGATGGTCGCAGAGCAATTCAAAGATCTTGAGCGCCGTCTGGACAAGCGTCGGCAACAGCGCGCAGAGGAAGCTGCCAACGAGATCGGCGAGGCTGGTACAAAGAGTGTGATGGCTGAGTGATGAAGGTGCTCTCCGCTGCCATGCTATTACTGTCGGTGAACGTAAGCGCATCCGAGGTGGATTGGCTGGCAGCGGAAGGCGGTATCTCATTCCAGGGGAAGAAAGCCTTTGCAGGCTGCGCCAAGCTCACTCTTCGGGATGATGAGGCAAGGAAAGTGGCCGTGCTGAGAGCTTCGGCAAACAATGCCCGTACACATAGTCTATCCGTTTCAGGCAGCGAACATCTTGTATCGTCGGATGGCGCATCAGCTTACAGGTTCAAGGTTACCGAGTCTGCCGCAGCATACCTGCAAAACCCCACCATCCTGCATGAGGAGGTTGTCCTATTAGAAGGTGATGCCAGTAACAGCTTGTGTGTGCTGATTGCCGGAGATTAGAGGGAATTCATGTTCAAAAAGCTACATATCCTCGCCATACTGTTGCTGGGGTCGAGTTTTTCCGCCCACGCAGAATGGAGCAAGCAGTACGACCTCGCCTATACGATGGGCGATGGCGATACAAAAGGCAGTGCCCGTCAGGCAGCGATCGAGCAGATCAAGCTTAAAGCAAGCAATGAGGCCGGAACCTATGTCGACAGCACGACCACCCTCAAGGAGGATGGGAACCTGACGGAGAGCATCCAGATGATCCGGGCCACAATGGTCAAGGTTCGGGTCGACAAAGAATCTATGTCTATCAACCCATCCGGACAGCCCACGCTGAACCTTGTTGTCTTCGCTACCCTCGATGATGCCGAGCTTGCAAAGCGTGTGGAAGCACTGCGCCAGGACAAGGTCAAGGCTCGACAAGTCAAGGATCTGCAAGATGAGAATGAGGCGCTCCGTGCCAGCCTGAGCAAGATTCGACTTTCCTTGGCGGCACAATCAGACCCCGCCACCGTTTCTGCCCTGATTGCCCAACAAGACCAGACGATCAGGAAGCTGGATTTGAACAGCCAGTCCGTGACACAGGTATTCTCCAAAGGCACTCTGCTGCAGCTCGCGATGAAGAACAAGGATGCATTTGAATACAAGAAAAAAAACCTCGAAGATACTCTCTATGCATACCTCATGAGTGCGCCAGTCAGAGCGAACCTTGAAGGAGTCGAGCAGAATGGCGATGGCTATATCGCGCTCGTACGGGTCGGGTGGGACATCGATCTGGCGAAGGTCGGGAAGATGTTGGAAGGTTCCTTGTCTCATGTAAGAGAGCTACATGGGAGATCAAGAAGTAACAGATATGTTCATGCTTCTAGTTTTCACAACGAAGAAGGGAAGGGGAGCAACAACCTGAGTCCTAGAGTCTTTGACTTTCTGGCCCAACATGCCGTTATCGTCAAAGTTGCTATCGGAGGTGAAGAAGCTGTTTTGCCAATGTTGTACGGTGCTGCAGGACGGTCAGTATTTGATCCATGTGATGACTTTTACAGACCAAGCAGTCGCAATTGGAAAAGACCGAAAAGTGTTTGCGTGACAAACCTTGGATTCGATGAAAAATCTGTACTGGGCTCTGGCGCTCATCAAACTAATCCACTCCGTATCAGCCTAACCAAAGCACAGGCTGAGGCAGCAACTACTGTTACGGCTAGCATTGAGGTCATGACTGAAGAATCAGAAGATGCAAGGATTGCAGAGAGATTGAAACAATACGAGCTTGAGCGGGAATCCGCCTCACGCGCAGAAATGATAAGGCGCGCCATAGAGGTAGAAAGTTATCGCAAGCAGCGGGTTTACCTCGACAAAAGGGCGATCAGAAGTGGTATGGGGGTTCCTTCCGATACATACTGATTTATAAGAATGTACGCTTCAGCTGAAAGCTCCTGCTCCTACACTCTGAAGAACACATATTTGGCACAATGCTCACATCAACTCAAGGAGAAATTAATTGTTCAAGGCAATTCTATTGGCAGCATCCATCACGCTCGCTTCTTTCGGTACTTACGCAGAAGAAACAGCGCCGGCTTTCGAGTACAAACTTATTTCGTACTCTGATACAACAGGAAGCGGTGTAAAACTGACTAAGGAAGATTTCCCCAATGGCGTATTTGTTACATCGGTTGGTGGATGGAGTACCACATACCAGAAAACAGCAGACATGCTCAAAGCGAAGCTGCAAGAAAAAGGAGTCAAGGTAGTAGAGGCTCCAGACGTTGCCGACATTGGCATTCAAATTTATGGAACGGCTTTCAATCTCGAAGAAGTGGAAACTGGTCTTGATGCGGGGTTCGATAAAGCCAATGCGGCAGTATTTGTAGCGGGTATTTTTCTTACCGGTGGAATAAATGTCGTTGGTGAATTAGCAAGACCCGACTCTGATCCGAACACTGTGAAATGCACAATCACAGCAAGAATCTTCAAAAAGCCAACACTTAATAGTCGCGGCAAAATGGACGGAGCGGAAGAATTGGAGTCAGTTACAACAGACCTGCTATATAAATCCAACGAGCCTGGCTACAAAGGTGCAACTGCCGCATACATGTCGTTCATCCAAAAGCTGGTTGAAAACCATTTTGTGGTTGATCTGAACAAGACAGAAACAGTGCCAGCAAGTTCTTCAAACAACAGTTGAATTTTGCGCCACAGAATAGAGCTGAATGACCACCAGCTCTATTCTCATTTGAATTGCTTCTCAATCCCTGAAAGCGTGGTTCTGAAATCAAGAGGTTCTGGCTTCCTGTGATTGGAAAATCCAATTATTGGCCATCGCCTATACTTCTGATTATTGAAGTAATCAGAAATACCAGGAGGCATATTCACTGCGTTCATTTTGGACGCAGTTTTTATTTGCGGATGCATAAAGATTTCGCTTTGTAAATTGAGCTACCTAGGTAAATTGTGTGAACGGCTGACGACGGAAGGGGTTTGAAACTTTCCGTAAAATAGCCCTTATACGGAGAGTTCACACAATGACACCACGCAGTAACGCGGTCTTGCAGTTCCCCATCAAGGCAGCGCCAAACATCGTAAATCGGAAAGTTCCGCTCCGCCTGAAGAACACCGAATACCGCAGCCGCGAGTACCTGACCGAAGATGAGGTCGACGAGCTGATCCGCGCAGCCGGGAAAGTCGGACGGCACGGTCATCGCGATGCCACGCTCATCATGCTGTCCTATCGTCATGGACTGCGCGTCACCGAGTTGGTCAGCCTGCGCTGGGAGCAGGTCGATCTCAAGCAAGGACTGATGCACATCAATCGTCTGAAGCAGGGAACCCCCAGTGTCCATCCGTTACGCGGCCCGGAGTTGCGTGCGCTGCGCCGGCTACAGCGTGACTATCCGAACCTGCCCTACGTGTTTATCAGTGAACGCAAAGCGCCGCTCACCGATGATGCCGTCCGCAAGATCATCAGTCGGGCAGGGAGGGAGGCCAGATTTCCCTTCACGATCCACCCGCACATGTTGCGTCACGCCTGTGGCTACAAGCTGGCCCAGGCAGGGCAGGATACCCGCGCCATCCAACATTATCTGGGACACAAGAACATCCAGCACACTGTCCGGTATACCCAGTTGTCAGCAGATCGGTTCAAGGGGTTCTGGAATGACTGAACGCAATGATCTGGAACACACTGCGTCTGTAATGGATTCCACCCAAGCCAACACATACAATCGGCGCATGACCGCCTACGTCACAAAATCACAGATCATGTTGGGGCTGCGCTGCCCCAAGCGTCTCTGGCTTCAAGCATACCAGCCGGAGTTGGCCGAACCTTCTGCTACCTCACAGCTGACTATCGAAAACGGCATCGAGGTCGGCCGGATGGCCAGGCTCAACTATCCGCATGGCAGGTTGGTCGGCCATGTCGAACAACCTGATCTGGCGGTGGCCGAGACGAAGGAGTTGCTGGTGCACCAGCCAGCTTCACCGCTGTTCGAGGCAGCATTCGTACATGCCGGAACACTGGTGCGCGCCGACATCCTTGTCCCAGACGGGGATGCATGGCGCATGGTGGAGGTAAAATCCTCGGGGAGCGTCAAGGACCATCATCTGCGCGATTGCGCGATCCAGCTGTGGGTAGTGGAGGGGGCAGGGGTGTCGATTTCTACTGTCAGTATCGCGCACGTTGACACTAGCTTCGTTTATGCCGGTGATGGGGACTATGCCGGATTGCTCGTCGAAGAGGATGTGACGGAACAGGTGCGGGCGCTGCTTGAAGATGTTCCGGACAGGCTGGTGAACCATCGGCACACGCTGGCCAATGGCGAGCCTGACATTCGTATCGGTGCACAGTGCAAGCCGGAGTGCCCGTTCATGTCGCATTGCGAGAAGGCGTTACCAGAATTCCCTGTTTCCATCCTGCCCAATGGTCGCACGCTCATCACTGATCTACAGGACGCAGGCATAGCGGATGTTCGGGACATCCCTGAGGGCGTCCTCAAGAATGCGCGTCACATCACGGTGTGGCAGGCGACACGCGCCAATGAGCCCTTCATCTCGGATGAGTTGGCTTTGGAATTCGGCAAGCTGCCATTTCCTCGGTTCTATCTGGATTTCGAGACCATCAATTTCGTAGTGCCGCGCTGGAAGGGTACGCGGCCGCACCAGCAACTGCCTTTTCAGTGGTCATGCCATATCGAGCGTGAAGGAGGAGGGCTGACGCACCGGGAGTTCCTGGATACCACTGGCGATGTACCGATGCGTCGCTTTGCTGAGAGCCTGATCGCTGCCGTCGAAGCGGACGGGCCGATCATCGTCTATGGCAGTTTCGAAAGCACCATCATCAAGGGATTGATCGGATTCTGCCCAGACCTTGAACAACAGCTCACGGAGATTCTGGATCGACTGGTGAACCTGCTGCCGTGGCTGCAGAACCACTATTACCATCCGAACATGAAAGGCTCCTGGTCGATCAAAGCCGTTCTGCCAACGGTTGCGCCACACCTCGACTACACACAGCTTGAGGATGTGCAGAATGGCACGTTGGCCCAGTTGGCTTACCTAGGCATCATTGATCCATCCACGGAACCAGATGAGCGTGAGCAGAAGATCCGTAATCTGCTCAAGTACTGTGAGCTGGATACGCAGGCAATGGTGGAGGTGGTGAGGTATTTTTGATACGACCGTCTCTATATCGGCCAGTGCTGCCGTTGAGCATGTCACTGGCGAATGGCAGGTGCGATGCAGTTTGCCGACATTGACTGGCTGGGCCGAGTTGAGTGACCGCTTCCCCAAACTGTGATGGGCAGCGAAGTTTGAGATGCGACTACGACCTGTTATAGTCACCTGCTGCCTGATATATAGAGCCATCCCGTGCAAAACAAACGACCCGATTTGTTCGGAGTTAATCACCGTCAGCATTCAATTTTTCATCATTTGATGATTCTAATGATTCCGGTGTCAACGCTCGACAAACAAATAAGTTGGAAAAGATTGCCCTGCCAAGTCCACCGTAGACTTCGCAATCGCCTGCCCCTGTTCGTTCGGTTCCCTTGAAAAGGGAAATCGCAAATTCTGCCGATATGGCGACTGGGCTTGCCAATATGAGAATCCTTGATCTAACCAAATTTTTGTCAGGTGACCGTCACCAGTCTCAATTTCCAGAAGACGGGCATGCATCGCGTCATGTTTATCCATGCTGCGCAGGACGTTTTCCATACCGCAATAGTCAAATGCAGCACTGATAGCTGAGGCGCGATCTAATACATTTGGCCAATTGTGGTACAAATACATGGGGCGGTTAAAGCCGCCTTTTTCTTCTTGGAAAGGTGCAACCACCAACTCGACTGACTGGACAGACCAACGGTCTTTGTGAGCCATTTTAAGCGCTGAAATAAAATCAAGAAGTAGCGCGACAGGAAGGGGCGCGTTCAAATAACGGTCATGGTAGGCAATACGAATTATTTCTCCGTTGCCTCCGATAAGATCGGATCCAAGGTCATCCTCCAGCTTCGCCAGCAACCGCCGTCCAAATCCATCAGACACACCATCGAGTTCATTTCTAATTTCAAACCGATGAACTTTCCCCTTCATATCCGCAGGTGCATTTGCAACCATTGAAACTTGCTGCAATAGCTTCCCAGTCGTTTGTGGCTGACCACGCACTAACAAGTCCGTGCCCATCGCCCATTGCGCATTGGGGCAAGCAGCGTTGCTAGAACGATATGCCCATGCCCAAGGATCGCGGTCAGTAGCAATTATTTCCGCGACTGCCTGACCACCGGCCTGACAAGGTGGTGCCTCGCCAGTCCATACAGAAACTCCGCCAAGACTCGACAAAATAGATAGTACGAAACGATCCGCCTGCGACATGGCATTTACGGCATCGGGAGAAAGTACAAGTTTAATGGCACTCGCAGAGGATGCCCACTTCTGCACCCACCCCCGCAACGGTGACGTTGCGATGTCCCATTCGGAGGGGTTGCCCGCAAGATACAACCGCAACTCTTCTACGCCTGGACGCACCAGTTCACGAGTGATGGCTTCTGGCAGTGTTTGAAATTCCGCATGAGTACCAAGTCCAAATTGGGTGTACTCATTCCGAAGCTGAAATTCGTCCAACCAGCGATCCGTCAAAAACTCCAACGCAGCATGGCGGTTCAGATCATCCATGCGGAAGCGAGTATCGAAATGCAGCAGACAGTGCTGACAAGCCCCTTCACAGTTCGCTGTACAGCTCAAAATTCCTTTTGCCTTGAACAAGACATCTCGCAACCGGTCGGAAACCGAAGAGCAATAGCCGGATGCATTACGGTCAAACAACACTATTGCCTGTCCAATCTCTCTATTCATCCGAATTTCTTTGGTATCACAGCCTAACTCAGAAACCTCGACGCCCAACATTGCGGCAATGGCACTGCGTATCGCCACCGCGAGTGAAAACGCCACACGCCGATCTGACAAAGGCCGTCCATCCAAGTCATACAGCATGAATTCAAGCACGTCTGTTGTCGCTTCATGACCAAGGCGCATACCGGGCTTGATGGAAAAACTACTGCCCTCGCACATCGCTGTTTCACCTCCTTGCGCACCCCGCAGCCGACGATGAGGGATTTGAAAGATTTTTGGCAATGCGACACCGCCCTGCTCAACCTCCCAATCATCTGACGCGCTGATCATGGGTTCTGCCCGACCACAAGCCAGACAAATGGCATAACCCAGACCATTAGTACCAGCCGAATGGTTAAACACCGTGCCAATCGGACTTGCCCTGTAAGCACCCAGATGGGGGTTCGTCATGGGTAGCCATTCACCATTGGCATTGATCCACGGAGCTTCAACGGGGACAAAGGTCTGAGTCGATACATCGTTATGCGGCGACTCGTAGAGATCAACGGAAAATCCTGCTGGTTCCAGATAGGTAAAACGGCAATCTGGAACAGGTGGCAACGCAGCACCGCAATCCAGGCACTGAGTAAGCTGATTTGCCATACCCGTCGTGCCGCTGGAGCCACAGGAGCGGCAACGCCATGCTTCCCGGATATTTTGTATCTCGCTGACCGCCTGCACTGAAGCAGGGACGTGCCAATTGAGCGTAATTCCGGCGGAGCGATACACCAGACCATCGATCACCACCTCTGCACCCGGCGCATATTCTCTCAACGCCGTTACCGTATCGCGGCTCGGCAGCTCCCTGCGGCGCATCAGGTTGTCTACGCGCTCGTCTTTCTTGCGTGTTTCGTTTCGCTTAATCTCATCAAGTGTCAGCGTTTCAAAGGAAGAAATATCTGTTGGAAAACCATATCCAGGCAGGAAGCCACCCGCAGCTAGTTCCCTCAATAGATACTCGTCAGTCAACCGTCTTTTCTGTATTTGCAACGCTTTGTAGGCGGGGTCTTTCTCCTTGGATGCCCCCTGAAACTGGTTGATCTGCAACTCTACGGCATCAAACTCATCGAACCACTTGGTACGAAATGCGACAAGCATCTTTGCGGATTCTGCAATTAAGCCATGCAGCGACACGATGCCATCGAAGCAGGTATAACGCAGCAGCGAGCGCAGCCCTGTCGTCAAGTTACCACTTTGTTTTTCATCAAAGCACTTTGCCCAAGCAATGAATCGATCTGAGCGCGCCTCATCTTTTGGCAGCATCCACCATTCCATATTGAGCTTGACCAGATCGCCATTGTTGGTCAGTTGCGTGCGCAAGAAATTCGCCAACAGCATCGAGTTGATGTGCCGTTGCACGATAATCGCACTTTCAAGTTTGATGCTGGGAGCGGGCAACAGAGTTTCAAATGCCCAGCGGGTGTTCGCAAAAACATATTGATCGTGGGGATTGTTTTTGCAGACGGTCAGTGCGACAGAGCGTGTTTCCGAGCGGCGCCCGGCACGCCCCGCGCGTTGCAGATAATTTGCTGGATGAGGCGGCACGTTGTTCATTGCTACAACGGTGATACCGCCAATATCAACTCCCATTTCCATGGTCGTCGAGCAACTCAGCAGATTGATGCGCCCGGATTTGAAATCATTTTCATATTGTTGCAAGCGACTGCCGGGTTGCTGCGCCGAGTGCTCAACCGCACGGAAATAACCACCGCCCTCGACAATCCTGTCACTCAGGTCAGACCACAGACCTTCTCCTCTGAGTGATACAACAGTAGCGTCATCCGTCAGCCATTGACGTATCCCGTTTAGCCGTTCGTCAGCTGAGGGGAAATCCTTATCCAGTAAGAAGCACTTCGGCAATTCAATCGGTCTGCAGATCGCAACTTTATCCGTAGGCTCCGTTCTGGGAAGATAGGGCGTCACACCTTTCAAGGTTACATCCAGTACGCGCCGTGTTACCGGGCATACCCATCCCTTGCTTATAGGGGCAAACGCCATATCCTCCAAAGCGAGATAGCGTCCAGTGCTTGCGACTTGCAATAGACCCACGCGGGTCAAATCATCCCACGCGCATCTCAAGATTCCATCAAGAGCATCCCGACCGTGGGCAGAGGCCGGATTGAGTTTCAACACGTAGCCCAATAACCTTACCAAACGGTTTTGCATCCCGGCAGGATTACATTGCGGCCATTTCTTGATTTGGTTGGATTGTTTCTCTTTCGATTCTGGCGGGAGTAATTTTTTTCCGGACAGTCGCTGACCCCCCCATTTTCGCCAGCTATCAGGGAGGTTAACGAATGTGTTCTCCCGAACATGAAAATCCAGCGCAATTTTCAGGAAGTCTTGCCACTCAGGCAAGGTCAGCCTTGCCGTTCCATCTGGAAACTTTGGCAGTTGCGTAATCGATTCAAGCTTGGGATAACGAACCGCCACCAACCCCATTGTTTCCAAGCTGTTTGCGCGCTTCGGCCTGCGCGCGAACTCGCGCATGACAAGTATGCGCGCAAGTTTTTCCTTGCCCGTCGCTCCACTAAATTCGGCGGGATCAAGATCGGAATAATACTGATGTATCCAGTCTTTGGTATCCGCCTCGACGCTGCTCAAATAGTCCGCAGCATTATTAAAAGTGATGGGCTTCGGCTGGTGTGCTGCGAGTTTACTTTCCTTTTCCAAAATCAACTTGGACAAAGCAGAATTATTTACCATTTTCAAGGTAGCTATTTCCTGCTGAAGTGCCGCCACTTCAAAATTGCCAGCCGCTTGAGTTTTCTGCGCTACGTGCTGGTAGATCAGGCCGCGTACTCGGTTGCGTTCGGAGTCCTGTTGCAGTTTTGCGGCAATACGCGCCGTACCCTGCCGGCTGTCGGTAAAGGTAATCATGCGCCGCCCGCGTAAAGGCCGTTCTAGCGGACTGATACCTTTGCCTTCAATGTCAGGGCAATACTCCAGCAGAGTTGGAATAATTTCACTCAACAAGAAAGGTGCGCCCAGAATGGCTTTGCGAAACATCTGCCGTCCATTTCCGTGATGGCCTCCGCAATCAGGGCAAACCATCACGCCATCTTGCTCATCCTTCAAGCGCAGCCTGATGGCATCCGAAATTTCTGGCGGATCAAATACCAAAGATTTACGCTCAATCAAAGCTTCTCCTGTGCCAATCGCGTAGCCATTGGCAATCAGCACTGGTTTTTTCTGGGATGCAATTGCGGAGATTTCTGTTTCTTCCTGTTCGTCCCCTCCCAGATCGTCCTCGGGCACTTCAACATCAAGCGAAAATTCGTCATCTGAATCCTCTTGAACTTGCCACAGGTGGTACTTTCCATCACGGTCGGGGCCGATACGCTGCGCCCACAAAAAAGTAGTGTTGCAGTCATTGCATGATCGCAGCTCAAATACCGGCGAGCCGCATTCACAGTGGCGGCGTTCTTCCGTGTAAATCTTGCCATAATGCCATTCCGGAGAATCAAGGGCCGTGCCACTTTTACACGCACAGGCAGAATCGCAGCATGCCCACAATCCAGCCAGCACGTTGTGGAATGCATGGAGACGCAACGGCAGGAACGGTTGCTCATTTTTTCCGGCTGATTTTGCACTGGTAATCAAGTCGAGCCAGCGCAGCGTAATTTCAGTTGCGTTCGGCTGCCGCCGCCAATCATTCCCAAGAATAGCTGGCGCAATATCAGAGAAAGAGTTGGCTGATTTTCCTTCGGCACCGGGGACGAACATCTGTCTAATTCGTTGCGCAGTGAGATTCGCGCATAAGGCGTTGTACCGTTCGCCGCCCTCCAGTGATATATCTTCCAGTTCTTCGAGGGGGGCATTCTGATATTGCGCGTTACCCGCCAACAGGTCAGGAATTTTGCGCTGCCCGGTAACGACGTGTACACGATCTTCATCCACACCGGCCAAGCCAGCCAGAAAGGCGCGCAGTTGTTGCCCAGCCTCGCCGTGAGGATCGCCTATGGTGGCGGAAGTTGCGACAAAACGAACCTGATTGCTCGAAACGCCAAAGGCGTGCAAAACCCTACGCAACAGCAAGGCCAGTTCCGCAGCCTGCGAACCAATGTAGGTATGCGCTTCATCCAGCACAATCCACTGGAGCTTACCTTGCGATGCATCGAGAATGGGCGCATCCTGTGCTCGCACCAACATGTACTCCAGCATGGTGGCATTGGTTACCAGTATGGGTGGCGGCGCGGCTCTCAGTGCCTCGCGGTCGATCACCTGATTAGGGGTTTTGTCCCGTACATGCTGAGGTTCCTTTTGTGGAGTCAGTCCGTTATACAAGCAAAACCGGACACCATCGCCGAATGCTCCTGTCCATGCATTCAACCGCTCGCGCTGACTTTGAATCAGTGCGTTTAGCGGATACAGAAAAAGCGCGCGAACGCCAACCAGTTTAGCTCTGCTCACCTCATGCTCGCGTACCAGTGAGTTGAGTATCGGCACCATAAAGCACTCGGTTTTTCCCGATCCGGTTCCGCTGGTTACAACAACCGACTGCGGCTGTTCGCGTGTCAACCATTCCCATGCTTCGAGTTGGTGTTTGTAAGGAGCAATGTCGCGCGGAAAACGGTAGTCGCTTGCCTCGCTACCCATAGGTTTGTCCATTGCCGCGATTAAACTGGAAGCCAGCTTTGCGGGCGACAAGGAAGCCATTGTCTGGTCAGCCGGTTCCCAGCCAAAAGTTGCCTCGAAAACCGGATCGCCGAGATAACTTCCCGGCTCGCCAAACCCTCGCGAAAAAAGTTCGCTCAGATATGCTTTTAACTCGGGGCTTGAAAACCCCAAACGGCTTACAGTCGCGCGCGCTGCACGGGTCGAAAGCTCAGGAAGCAGGGAAGAGAAATATTGTTTTTTCATCAAACACCAATTTATTGATTGTCGTTCAGGTGGGCATTATTTTGGTGTGCCCAACATTCATTTCTCCCGGCACTAGGATGCCTAACGCGAGACAGGCTGCAACAGCCTTACCAAACGCTTGCTCAAACCAGACTGGGTCAAATGCCTTGATCTTGCGAAGCGCCAATCTACGTTCCGGTTTTTCCCACCACTCCTGGCTAGTGCCAGTGACCGCCCAGAGCGCACAAAGCACTGGCATATTGGCTACAGAAATCCTTTTTTCCTTTACATCGCTTAGAGAGTCCGTCCAGAAAAGCTGTCTAAAAATATCACGATTCAATTTATTCTGTACTGATTCCGCCGCCACTTCGAGGAATCCTTTAATGGCTGCCTCAAACAGTGGTCGTTCAGGCCATTCCGCGTCATTTGCATGACCACGAAACAGGAGATTTTGCGCCAGCGAATCATGGCCGCGCCAAAGCTGTTGTGCGAATACCAATCGGTCGCTCTGTGCAATACGCTGAACCTCAACAAGCGCGTCACTCGGATGGTTGGTCAATTCCAGTAATAGCACATCTAGTATCAATTGCAGCGGCGGATGCTCACCTGCTAACCGATCCAGACGGGCTTTAAGGATGATCGGAAAACTGGCCTTTGCATCATCTTCCCCAAGCGTTGCAACCCAATATTGGTATAACTTACTGGTGGCATTCCGCCAGATATCAATAGAGGCAAGTTCCCATACCAAGCCCAGTTCGTCGCGCAGTCGGCGGGCAAATTCAAACAACCGATCTTCTGAAAATTGGCTGCGCAGCAACAGGGAAACTGCAGCCGTCGGTTGCGCCCCAATCAACCGGAAGACATCCAAGCTGCTGAGTGGCAAGTGATGGAATGTTTCCAACAAATATTCCATCACTTGCCACGATGGATGGTTGAAGTCTGTTGCCATTGCGCCAAGCACCTCAGCAATAGTTTCCATCCGGACTTTCGCTTCCCTGATGGACATCGCCTGTGCGAGCGGGCAACCTGAACTTGCGCCCATCTCAGGTGAGTCAACTGACCTACCCCATATCGTCGGCCTAAAAAAAACACTGGATGCGTCATCCGGAAAAATCAACCACGGCGAATAAGCGGCGCTCAGCCCCGCAGCTTGCCAACATGCGACAGGTACACCCTCTGAATATTCTTGCTCCAACTGAATACATGTTCCACCCAGACTAATTAACGGCGCTGCATTGACAATAATTTGCACCAGAGCGGCCATGTCTAATCGCTCAATAGCTTTTGGAGGAAAATACACAGCAAGAGAATCCCGTTCAAGCATGGCCTCATAACGCGAGACTCGCACTGATGTAGTCGGCCTACTACCCACAAGCACCGCCAAATTCACGGTTGCATCCAACTCGTCCGAAAAACTCATCAGCTTCTCTATGTCCTTTTGCAGGTCAATCAGCCTGACCTCTGCCGAGCCATTGGGCAGCAATGAAATTGGACACTCAATTCTTAGATCAGCGGTATGAATTTCCCGCTTCCCTTTCCCCAGCGTCAGCAACACATCATACCTTTTGGGTGCCTGTGGATTGTGGTCGAAGATGCGCAGACGCGCACCGGTTAGATGGCGAAGCGCGATTTCATCTCCTTCGCACAATGGTTTTTCATTGGCATCGAAAAACCTGCCGCCCGCACTTGGAAAAGGGAGTTTTAATCGCAACTCCTGTGCGCAGCGTTGCCAACGCATGGCAACGGTTACTGATTCAGGCGGAGTGTCACCGCCCTGTAGAAGCAGCTTTACGCCGCGCCCGGCCTGCTCAACTTTGCAATGAAGTCCAAGTTGATCGTCAATCGAAACGTCCGAGCAGCCCCAACCCTCCAGTCTAATATGTCCTTCGCTTGCCGATGTTCCGGATGAGAAGTCTGTACGCGCTAAGCTGTCCAGCACTACAAAACGGAAGCGAGCCAGCCGCTCGCCATCCCGCACCAAATAGACATCAAGCGGCCCCTGTGCGGTGTTTATATCTTCAAACCGAATGTTCGTCCCTGCTGCAAACCAGTGCAGTTCTGCTGTCGGTACGCGGCTACGCACACCTTCTGGCGGATAACAGAAAAGTTTAGGAATACCTATAAACACAGGTTGTGGGATGGATGGATAAGCAATTCGGCGACCTTCCCACACATAAGTGTCGGACTCGCTCGTTGCCTGCTTGGTGCGAACCCGATAATGCTGTTCGCGCCCCTTTAACGTCATTTCGCCACGCACAGAATAGAGTGCTATTTGTTGATCGTCCAAATGGCAATATCCGATAAGGTCGGCTATTGAGTCTGCGTCTGCTGGTTCAATTTCCCACCCACCAGGAAGCGCAACGACTGCCTCTTCTTCTGGAACGCGCGCACTGCCCGCAGCAATCCACCTTAGCTTTCCATCGCGCAAAACGAAAACCCATGGCTCATCATAAGAGAGTTCAGCGCCACCGGGAATCGGAAGTGGGTTTTCCCGCAAATCACCGCTTTGTCCGCGCAGGTAAAGCAGATGCTCTGCACAGGCATCAACCCCATACCAAACGCATTTGCTCCCAGCGAGCGACACAGTGGCTGTCTCTGCGCCAAGAATTTGCCGACCTTCGCAAAATGGTTTGCGCTCATCTACCCGAACGTCAATCGAGAAATAGCGAGGCAATTCGTTCAAGCCGAACAACCCTGTCAGCATGTCAACAGCCAAAGTTTGTGGGCACGCCAGCACTGAGGCCAGTTCATACTTGCCATCCGCTGTTTTCCGCAACATCCGCTCAACAGAAAATATGGCAGAGGATGCAAGCATGGGCTGCTGTGCAGCCTCTTTCACCAATCCTGATAACAATGCTTGCGCGGCGGCGTCCTCCAGCGAAAGTGGAAAGCGAAGCTGCCAATTTGGTTCCTGTGTGTTCAAAACAGCCAAAGGATCAGCAATTCCTGCCAAACGGAATTCCTGCTTCAGTTCCAGCACCGTTGTAACCATGTTGGCAATTAACTGATAGATTTCCGGGCGGCGCAAACTATCTGTCGGTAACTCATCTGCACGCTCTTCAATTGCATTAACGATTTGCAAACTGTCCCAGTGGTAACGCGCTGCGAGGCGCAACGTGTAATCCATAATCGAAGCCAACTTGCCGCCACCCTGACCGATGAGTTTGAGCGGCAGCCCGCCATGCGCGACGATTGCACCAAAGAATTTCTTGCCTTCCCCATCGGGACGGTGTCCCCAGAATGCAAACCCGCTGATTACACACTTCGTTCTTGCGGCAGCATCAAGCTCCTTCGCATCACCGCCAAAAGCGTTAATGATTGATGTCCACCGCCATGCCCCACCTTGGTATTCGCGCCGCCACCATTCGGCAGCATAGAGGACAAACAATGGCGAAAATCCGCGAATTCGGCTTGATACCTCGTCCAGCTCCCCGAAATCCGCAGTGTAAGCCAGTATCTCGCGTAATGATTTGTAATCTTCATTACTTAACCGATAGCCATAGAGCATGCGCCCATCAGGACGTTCAAGATTCCTGCTGTTTAATAACTCCATGATCCATTTATCTGGGGTCACAGCTCGCCCTTTCATACGGCCTATCGCCTGCCGATTCATAGCACGGGATATTCAGATATGGTTCAGGCCAATCCTTAACAATAGCAGCCCCGGCTGCGGCTCCAAGCATGGTTGCTGGTACTCCGAACCAGTAATGGCGATTACGCCAACAATCTGCTGCATTGAAATGGCTCTTGGCCGAGTGGATGCAATCCTCTTCAATATGGCTGGCCTCTTTCGATAAGGACTCGCAAAGCTGTTGAGCCTTAACGCTGTCAGGGACAGTCGGTATCATGCTGATTCCACCTTAGCGTTCCCGAGTTCGCGATCCAGTACTGCCGCAAGTTCGACGCAGACGCTCAGAGCGGCGAAGGCTGTGCCAAGGTCGACAGGCACACCATCAATGTGCTGACCGAAATCGCCAAATCCGTGTGCCGCATTCGTGAGTGCATACGTATTTTTTGTCACACACTTGGCTTTTGCCCCGCTCCGATCCGTTCCCGTAATCAACTGCAACAATCTAATCTGGTGTCCTCGCTTGACCGGAAATTGCTCATCCCAGTATTGCTCAGGGCCTCGCTCCTCCTTCAGCTTCCAGTAGGAGAAATAGTCCAATGGTATTTTCTTGTCTTTTCCAAACTCTGCCGCCCAAATCAAATCGAGCGCTCGATCAACGATGCCTCTGACCCCCTGTATGCATACGGCAGGCTGATCAGGAATCCACCGAAGGCTGTTGTCAAAGAAACCTCTGAGCATCGGATCAAGAGTCTTTACATGATGCAAACGTCGTTCCAATAAAGCGCGCGCATTAACCTGGAAATTCTCCGGGGATCCGAATAAACGCGCCAAGAGTCCAAGGTCGCCTGCGTGAGCGGCAACGTGCTTCTCAAGGAATCGGCATGACGTTGAAATTTTCGAGCCTGACCGTTTTGCAAATCCCTTTTCTGTCAGTTGAGCAAGGTCGGCCTGACTGAGTCCATTGGCATCCAATCCGTGTGCAACCAAAGCTTCCTGAAATATATCCTTGCTCGGCTGGTGGCAATCGGACCAGAGAGAATTAACTAGGCCGGTAAGGTTGTCGCTGATCTTCTCGGCACTAGCGTTCACCGTATCAGGAGCAACCTTCCCTGTGACACCCAACTCATGAAGGTTGTTAAGCACCGAGAGCAGGAGCGGCGGAAATCCACCACTCCAATTGATTAGTTCTGTTTGTGCTCCCGCGCTGAGAGTGAATCCAGTAACAAGTGAAAGCGCCGCCTTCAGGTCGGTGTCGTCAAAACACTCAATGCGAACTGGGGACATATCGAAGATGCCCCAAAAATCGCTGGAATGCGATTCTGGATCACGAATCAATTCATACAGCCGTTTGCGGCTAGCAATAACAAGCCGCAAGCTCGGGCGGGACGCCAGTTCTCGCAGTTGGTCCCACAAGTTGCGCGACAACTTGCCACCGGCAAGTGGCTTGTCGAAGCCATCCCACAGCATCAGAACTTTGATGCCCTGATCCTTCAACTCATCGAAGACCTCTGCCAACTCCTTGTACGGATTACCCTCAACGGCGCGCAGGTAGTCTGCGTACTGGGGACTTACCTTAGCGAGGCCAGCCGCAAGCTGATCTCGCAATCCCAACATGAAAGCCTCGTCGGAATCGGGTGTTTGGTGCCCAAGATCCCAAAGGACGACAGCTCCATACGGCATACCTGCTTCCTGCATTCGTTGTGCAAGCGCGTGCAGCACCACAGACTTACCCGCATACCGTGGGCCGATGACCTGAAGGTGATCGGGGGTCGGCTTGGTTAGGGCACTGCATAGGCGTTCCATGATCGCCTTCCGTCCAATCATCGGCGGTATGGTTGCACCGCAAATCTGAAATACTCGTTCAGGCATTTTCTTCCTCCGATTCGTTCTGAGCACGACTCAGAATCACTTCATAATCCTGCTGCTGTTCGATCCAAGCCGCCATCAACGGTATTGCAAGCTGGTAATGACCATCTCCGATTTTTCCAACGAGATCGATCAGATCCAGCTCTCTAAGGAAGGCTAGGTCGGTGTCTAGGTTTTCGTTACTGATTTCTACACCACGTTGTGCGAGGAGTTCCTGCAATTCACCGAAAGAAACGAGTTCAGTTCGGCTTCCACGTTGTGCGCATAACATTAAAATTAGACGCTTCCGATCGGACCCAGCGTAATCCCAGAGACTCGCAAAATGCTCGTTGTCCTTTACCAATGTCGCACATGCCTGCTCGACGACGTTGAGGGTAATTGAGCGTGTTTTTGTTTGTGCCGCAAAATCAAAAATTCGATTGCACAGACACTGCAAGAGATAAGGCTGGCGTGCTGTCACCTCTATGATCCGTTCGGTGGCTTCCGGCGAATAGGTCAATTTTCCTTTGACTGGCTCAATGACAATTTTTCGAGCATTGTCTGCATCGAGTGCGGTGACAGAAATGCCGGTGCCGAGGCCATAGAGCGCCGACCAGTACTCTTCGCGCAAGCGCTTCAGTCGGCGTGATCCAGTCAGGATTGCCGAAAATCGCGGGTAGGTTTGAATCAGGAAGCGAATATTTTCCGGTACCTGCGGCGATGTCACCCCGTTGTCGATACCCTCTTGTAGCTTATCGAATTCATCCAGCATTAACACGAGTCCGAGCCCTTGTGCTGCCAAAAGACCGAGTACAACCTCAAGATAATCGCGAAAATCTGCAAATGGAGACTCCTCCGCGATGCCATCTCGGCATGCCCGTGCAATACCGAGCCCAGGTTTACCCGCAGCAATCACGTTGCCATTAGGCAATGGCGTATCGACTTTTAACTTGACCAGAGCCTTTGCAATGCTCGTGGCAATCTCGCGGAACACCTCGGGTGTCGGCACACCCACCACATTCCCCGCTCCCTGTGCTCCTTGAAGGCTGCAATATGCAGCAAGCCAACCGGGAACCGCACTCGTTCCTTCCAAGTGACGCAGGATTGAAGTTTTACCAGCGCGGCGATTTCCTTCGAGCAGGACAACGTTACCGCTGTCAATAATCTGACGGGAAATCTGTCCGAGAAGTTGCGAACGCCCATAGAAGACATCGTTGGCTTGGTTTGGCTCCAACGGGCTCCCTGTGACATACGGACTGCCGCCCAAATCAACCATCTCGGCGGCCTCGATTTCCGACTCAAACACGTCGAATGCAAGCTGGAGTTCGCCATCTACGTTTTGGCCGTCTAGCGTCTTCGCAGACCAACGCAGTTCCAGTGTAAAAGTGCCTGTCAACTTGGGAGCATCTCCCCGAAGATTCAGAATGAACGACTGTTTCTCTGAGAGAAACGCGACCGAAGTCCCACCCCAGTCGGGTGTCGTTTCGACGCGAGCGTTGCGCAGCGGCAATGCACCGGCATTGACTGCTGTAACGCTAAACTCAACCATGGTGCCTGCTTGCAACCTGTTGATCTCTGGCGTCGCGGTAATCTCAGCATGAGCCAGCATGCCGGAAGCAACGGACTTCATCCATACAGCCAATTGCTCAGATAACTCTCGGCCCTGTGCCTCAACTGGTAGGTGTCCATTCGCCTGCGACGAGGCAGACTGAAAGCTGCGTTCTGCCTCCTGTAAGACATTCAGCAAGCTGGGGCCTTCCGGAATCTGGCTCACGCCCTGAAGCGTCGAAAGGCCATCGAACAGAGGTATCAGCCAGCGCTGGTGCTGACTGGCGATATCGTCTCCTTGACTCCAGCGCCGTGTTATTTCAGCAGATGCGACCAATGGTTCCAGCAACGAGAGACTGGGTGGCTCGTCAATTCCATCAACGAACGAGGGTATCCGTCTACTGATGTCCGACATCCAAGCGGCGAGTCGATCCAGCTCCTTCGCTCCGGTAGCTTCGATGAGAAAGGCCAACGCATCCGTGCCGAACTCTCGAAATTGTGCAGCCGCGCGCTGTTGTAAATGGAGGGGCGGCAGTGGCACACCCAATTGATCCAATACAGAGCGATTAAGGTGTTGAATTGCTGTTCCTCGCGCTTGTGCAGCCAACCAGTTTTGGCACGCGGCACTCGCCAAATAGGCAATCAAAAAACCAGGATCGAGGCGGCTCTGGTCAACGCGAACGACATAGAGACCATTAGCCGCTATACCGCCCACCGCACCGTTGCGCACAATGCCTGCCTTCCCGATAGTGCCGGATTTGGATAACAGCACGTCACCGGCCAACACTCTCCATTGCGGCTCGATACCAGGCAATGCTTTGACGCTGACCCAACTGCTGCCTTTATGCACGACGCCTTTTTGAATGTCCTTGATGCGGATGTAACTGACCGGTCGCTCCCCATCCGGCTCATCCGTCAGATCGCGTGCATTAATCGAGCGCCCCCCGTTGATCTGTGCGCAGTCTGACAGCAACGCAATGGACACATCGGCCCGCATCTCGTCCAGCGTTGCGAATAGTGATTCGAGTCCGCCCTTTTCCCGTCGCCGTGGCGTTAAATCCCAATCGGCTGCCGCGAGGTCTTCGCGCGAGAGTTCCCATGCATGTTGTGAACTATGACCCCTGACGATTTCGGCCAGTTGCTGAATCATTGGATTGCGGATCGTTGCTGGCCGCCCCCGCTTGGGTGCCTCAAACATCTGTGAGGCATCCACCATGCGAACCTTCTCACCCACGTTCTCTTTGCGCAACAGGAGCAAACTCCCCTTAACGCCGGTGCTGGGGAGAAATGCGCCAGCGGGTAATCCGACTACCGCTTCTACATGGCCGCGTTCAAGGAGATAGCGGCGTAGCTCAGCCATCTTCCCGCTTTGAAAAAGAAAGCCTTCCGGCACAGCAATAATCGCCCGACCCTGAGCTTTCAGTTGCATTAACGCATGCTGGATGAAAAGCCCGATGGCATCGCCGGTAACAATTGGAAAGTGTTCATAGCGCCCAGGCTCCCGAGCCGTTTTGAGGCCAACCGGCGGATTTGCGAGAATCACGTCAAAACCTTCACTACTCGGACTGCGCGCTGGCTCGCGCTCCAGGCTATTGCCCAGTTCCAGGTGCGGCGTTTCAACACCAGCCAGCACCAGACGGGTAAGCCCCATCAAGAAGGCATGAGAATTTATATCGATGCCGAATACCTCCAGCGGCATATTTTCGCGCCGATTGAACGCAGTTATGCCAGCCTGCTCAGCATGTATCCACGCAGCAGTGAGAAACCCGGCGAAGCCGAAGCAGGGATCATAGACACGCTCGCCGGGGCGAGGATCGACCAATGCAACCACCAGTTTGGCAACGGTCGGCGGCGTCATGTGCTGCCCTTCATAGCCACTGGCCGTCTCACTCACCACGGCATCGAATAAATCGAGCAACTGGCGACGATCATGAATCGTTTCGAATGGCTGACGAGCCAGCCATTGCACTACTTGCGAGAGATAAACGAAATTGACCTCACCAATGCGCCGGAGCGGCCCGGCCAAGGCATGGAGATAAGTCGAAAGGGAATCCTCGTGCGAATCGCGCAAGCTGCCGAGGTAGGGGCATAGTTCTTGCGCTACCAAACAACCCATCTCCGGCGGATTCAGATCGTGCCAGTGGCGCCAGTGCATTCGGGCAGGCAAGACGGGCTGAAAGGAACGCTCCTCGAACGCCGCCATCGCCTCCTGTTCCGCCTCCTGATAGTCTGCCCAGCGCAACAGCAGGAAGGCGGCGAAAATTTCGCGAATCAGCGAGCCGGAAAGCCCCATACCATCAAGTCCGCCAACCCATTGCCTGGCTTCATCGAGTAGGGAATCGGGTTGCATAGTGCTCACAGTTCGCCTGCGAAGGCTTTGCGGAGAATCGCGGCGCGAATCGTGCCGACATCAATCCCCGAAGACTCGTAGTTGATGTGACGAATCAAATCATACCCAGCATCAAGCCTAGCAACGATTTGCTGCTGCTCAATGATTGATGGCACCGGAATCGATATCTCCCGAAGACGTTCCCCGGAAATCTTGACCATCGTTTGGCTCGACCCAAGTGCACGATCCTTGATTTGCCGACGTGCCCCGGCGCTTCGCAATGCATATGCCAAATATCGAGGCAAAATTTTTGTTCGATCCGCCGTTAACTTAATCAGCAAATCAGGATAAATCAGGCGCTCTTGAGTGATGCACTCAGCAACTGCTGATAATCCAACAAGTTCGATGGTGTTGGCTCGCGAGACGAACACGTCTCCCTCGCCTATACTAAACTGGCTGGCAACGGCTTCCGGCAGCTCTATCGGCTTTTTGTATTCGGTACTTAGCGTGACATCACGAACCGACGTCAGAGTCAGTACGCTGCCGTTCGCACGCCCATCGACATCCTGACTGATAGAGCGACCGTTGCGGGTTGCGGTTACCAAACGATCAATAGATAAATGCTGCCATCTAGCCTCTTTGGCAAACGAGGGATGTAACTCAGACTCGATTACCGAAGCCGAGAGATGCAATTGATCTTTTAGAGAGGATTCATGGAGTGACTGAATTTCATCTGTCCGCTCCATGCATTCCTTGATGCGGGAAACAATGCGGCGCTGCTCAGACAAATTAGGTATTGAGACCTCTATCGCTTCAAACTTTCCCTTGGTAATGTGCTTCATTGCAATACCGTGGGTGTGCTCGGCCATCTCGTCCAAAGTATTCAGCATCAAGAAATGCAAGAACTCCTTCTTTACGAGATTCTCGTTGGGAAGAGCTTTAAAAATGTGCTGATTGAGAACGCTTGGGCCTCGATTCCAAATAAATGAACCCAAAGTTGCGGACCAGGAAATCAGCAGGTCACCGTCATTCACCAAGTACCGCTGATCAACTTCTTGGTCACAATAGTTGAACGGTTTGTCTGCATCCGTAAGATTCTGAATTCGGATGATGGGAAGTCCAGTCGTCTTCCATTCTTCCGGTTTAAACGCTTTACCGTTGATGTACTGAGCAAGATCGCCAAGACGATAGGTTTTCCAGCTTTTAACTGAGGATGTCACTGTGCATTCTCCAGCAATGCTTCAAGTTCACCCAACAATTCGGCAATTCTCTCTTCCTTCGCCTTGATCGACTGCACCAGCTCAAGCGCCGGGCGATGCTCGTAGTCATCCAGTTTGTTCGGATTCTTGGCTGAGAGGTCGTAGCCCTTGGCGACGATGTCCGCGATGGGTACGATCCAGGAGTTTTCTCCTTCGACGCGCGCCTCCCACTTAGTAAGAAAATCCGGAATCTGGCTTCCCGAAATCGGCTTGCGGGTCTGCTTGAGCTCGAATCCGTCGTTGGTCAGGTCGTAGAACCAGACACTCTCGGTGACAGCGCCGTCTTCCCGCTTGTCGAAGAAGATGACGTTGGTTTTTACACCGGTATAAGGCAGGAAGCAGCCAGCCGGCAGAGACAAAAGCGTATGCACATTGAACTGCTCCAGCAGCTCTTTGCGCACCTTATGATCCGGCCCGCCCCGAAATAGCACGCCTTCCGGTACAACGACACCAGCCCTCCCGCCCTTGGCAAGATTAGCCATGATATGTTGCAGGAACAGGCACTCGGTGGCACCGCTATGCACACGGAAATTAGTTTGCAGTTCATGCGCCATTTTGCCGCCGTAGGGTGGATTCGCAATGATGATTTTGCGTTTGTCTTTCTCGCCTACGTTCTGGCTGTGAACTTCGAGGGTGTTTGCCAGCTCCAGGTTGGCACCCTCGATGCCGTGCAGGATCATATTCATGGAACCCAGCAGATAGGTTAAGGGCTTGAGTTCCAGACCGAAGAATGTCTTGTGCTGGAGATTGTCCATCTGCTTGCTGCTTAGCGTACTGTGATGACGCACGTAATTGGCAGCTTCACCAAGGAAACCAGCGGTGCCGAAGCAGGGGTCATATACTGTTTCGCCAGCCTTTGGGCGCACCACCTCTATCATGGCGCGGATAATGTGACGCTGGGTATAGAACTCACCGGCGTAGCCAGCCGAATCGGCTGCGACGCGCTTGAGTAAGTCTTCGTAAATTTCCGAGAGAACGATGACATCGGTATGGTCGGAAAAATGCAGCTTATCCACTTGCTGCACAACCTTGGCAAAACTCACACCCCGGCGGCAATAGTTGCGCACGTTATCGAAGATGCGGCGGAAACGCTGCGCGAGTGCGTCTTCGCCCATGCCCTTCTTGGGGTCTGGGCTGGTAAGTTTGATCCACAGCTTGCCGTCGATGAACTCCAGCATTTCATCTGGATGGTCAGTGTCTTTGGCCCAGGATGACCAGGCGAACTCCCCCGACAGACGACGCTCGTAAGGTGTGTCGTTGAAGCTGGCTTCTTCTTCCTTGCGGGTTTCGGCTTCGTCAAATGCTTTGAGGAAAAACAGCCACGCCAGTTGCTCGACATAGTTACGAGCATCGACACCTTCCTGATTGAGTTGATCGCAGGCGTTCTTGACGATTTGCTGGACTTCCTGGCGACGGTGGTCGGTTTTTTTGTTCATTATTAATGTCCGTTGAAATTGCTGATACCGCTACGCTGCCATAGGCACATAAAGGTGTTGTTTAACTCGCTCAAGGTCGGCCTTGAGCAAGGTCGGGCCACCGTAACGGCTGGTCAAATTGGTGAAGCTGCCAAATTGTTCGACAAACTGCGGCGCGCTGTAGGTGCGTGCCTGTTCGAGGTCATCTACGCCGAAAAGGCGATAGTGATCGAGTGCGGTAAGCCAAAAGTGGCTCTTAATACGAGAGTCCTCGGGCACGTCCTTCTCGCCTAATTGATCCAACAGCCAGATTTGATCTTCGTCCCACAGACGGTTAGCACGGTCATTGCGCGTGGGCACACGGGGCATCTGGAAGCCGATCTTGGCGAGGATGTCCACATCGTCGGTATCCGGCAGGTCGAGGTAATGGCGGAAGGCCGAAGGGTAGATATCCCTATCGCGCATGGCTTCGCGCAGCTCTTGACGGCTCTTCTTGTCGATCCAGATGCTCAGCAGCTCATCGAGTCCTTTGTGGCTTACATCAAGAATGAACTCGCGGGATTGCTCGGTGTATTCCTCGAAAGGAACTTTGCGACCATCGGCCAGGCACACGTAGCGGTTGGTAGAGGAGATGACGACTTCCACACCTTCTGCAAGGTATTTCGGAGTGGCCTCGGCAGCCTTTTGAGGTTTGCTGGGCTTATGTTCGTAGCCTTTCTGCTTGTTGGCCGGGTGGCCGTCGAACTCGGCATCTTCCAGTTGGCTGGCGCCTGAGTAATCAAAAATGGTGAAGTAGCGTTTGTTGATGTCCTCGCAGAGGCGGGTGCCGCGACCTTTCATTTGCTTGTAGAGGATGGCGCTACGCAGCGGTCGCACAAAAACGATATTCTTGACGTCCGGTGCATCAAAACCAGTGGTGAGTAAATCAACCGTGACGGCCACGCGTGGATTGCTGGCACCGACCACGCCGAAGTTGCGCTCAAGTTGGTGGCTGTTGCGTTCTGAGCGAGTGATGCGCGCAGCATAATCGTTATCGCCAGACAAACGGCGCAGCTCTTGTGCCATGAACGCGGCGTGAGTGTCATCAACGCAGAAGACGATCGTTTTCTCGTCGCGCAAGGCATACTTGCCGAGCACTTCCCACAAATCCTCGGCAATGGCCATGGTGCGATCCGGCATGCGGATGTCGCGCTCGAAGTTGGACGTGGTGTAATGCTTGCCGTCGGTGCCGGTGAAGCCTTCTTCGTCGACGTTGGTGATCCGTTCTTCGAGCAGGTAGGGCACCAGGTAGCCATCCTCGATAGCCTGCTTCAGGCTGTAGCTGTATACGGGGTCGCCAAAATAATGCTGGGTGTCGCGGCGCTGCTCCTCATTGGTCAGGGCACGCTTACCTTCTTCGAGATCTCGCGGCGTGGCCGTGAGGCCAAGTTGCAGCGCGGAGCCAAAATGCTCAAGAACGCCAAACCAGTCACCGAATCCGGAGCGGTGGCATTCATCAATAACGATGAGATCGAAGAAGTCGGGGTCGTAGTGCTGGTAGACCTTCTTGCCATCAAGTTCCTCGTCGAGATTTTGGTAGTTGGCGAAAAATATCTTGCCAACCAGGTGCTGGCCTTGAGCGACGACTTCCTTGTCAATTTGTATGCGCTCTGCCGAGGTAAATGCAGAAAAAGCCCGATATGCCTGATCCTTGAGGCTATTTCGGTCGGTAAGAAAAAGAATGTGCTCCCGCTTAAGTGCTTTGCCGTTGAGCAGTTTCCAGACAAGCTGGAAGACGGTGAAGGTCTTGCCGGTGCCCGTCGCCATGAGTAGCAGCACACGATTAATTCCCTGCGCGAACTGCCACAGAGCCTTATAGATCGCCATATCCTGATAGGGGCGCACAGTTTTACGGCTGACTTGATCTATGTGGTAACTGCAGACGAATGATGCTTCCCAGCGTGCCCAATCGATTTCAACGCCCATGCGGGCAATGATATCCTCGGGCGTAGGCGGGGCAAGAAAAGTTTCGAAGTCGCCGGTGTCGTTGTCGGTGAGTATCCAGTCGCTGCCATTCGAGGCAAGCGAGAAGCGAAGTGCTAGGCGACGTGCATAGCGAGAACCTTGCTGCATGCCATCGGCAGCACTTTCCCCTTCGGCTTTAGCCTCTAATGTGGCAAGCGGAAAACTTCGATAGCGCAGAACGTAATCAACAATGATCGCTTGCGTCTCGTCATACATCGCTTCGCCAGTCAGGTTGACACGTCCCGGCCCGATGCGGAGTTGCTCCTGCCATGACCAGCCAGCAGCCAGGAGCGCGGGCTCAATCACTTCTTTGCAGGTTAGACGTTCATTGCGTGCCATATAGCTTCCTTCGTTTTCTTTCTTCTGTGTTTGAACCCAATCTAGCAACTGCCGTGCCAGGCCCGTATTATCGACTCTGCCATACGTGCTTATTTACTTTCCCACCCCGTAGCGATTCATCCAATTAGTGAAAGTCTGGTAGTTGCCGAAACCCAGCAGTTTAGAGGCTTGCGTCTTGTTGTTGCGGGTGTGGTCGAGCGCCCGTTCGATGTAATGCCGTGCTACCTGAGTCATGAGCGCTTCCAGCTCAAGGCCTGACTCCACCGGTCGGTTCAAAATGCCATCATCACCCTGCAATGTCTTGGGTGACAGCAATATCGCGTCTTTGATTGCCTCCAGGCTAATGGATTCATCATCGGACCAGACGGCAGCTCGCTGCAAGGTGTTGAGCAGTTCACGAATATTACCCGGCCAGGTATGCTGAAGCATAAGATTTTTTGCGGATACAGAAATTTTTTTGTGCTTAATGCCTATATCCTTGGCTGCGTCGTTGACCTGTCGCAGGAGCACGTCGATCAGCAAAGAGATGTCGCCAGCACGTTCACGCAGTGGCGGCAATTTTATAATGGCGACCGCCAGGCGATAAAAAAGGTCTTCACGGAAATTGCCCTCGGCAACCTCGTTGATCAGCGTGCGGTTGGTGGCTGCGACCACACGGACATCAATTTTCCTGGACTCGCTGGAACCGACAGGAGTGACTTCGTTTTCTTGAAGGGTACGCAGCAACTTGACCTGAATCGCTTTGGGCAGCTCACCGATTTCATCCAGAAAAATGGTTCCGCCATCGGCGCGTTCGAAGTGGCCCTTTCGGTCGGCCACAGCGCCAGTGAAGGAACCCTTCTTGTGGCCGAAGAATTCGGACTCCACCAGCTCGGGCGGGATTGCCCCGCAGTTGACCGCGACAAATGGTTTGCCAGCTCGCGGACTGGCCTTGTGGATGGCGCGAGCCATCAACTCCTTGCCCGTGCCGCTCTCGCCTTCGATCAACACCGGGATCGAGCGGATTGCCACGCGCCGGGCCTGCGCGATTACTCGTTTCATGACCGCACTACGATGGATGATGCTGCTGAATTCCGCACTCTCTTCCGGCGTTCCCTGTGCCAAAGAAGTTAGCCGCTCATCAGACTGTTGCAGAAGCTTGGGGATAAATTCGGCTGCGATATCGAAGGGAATGTCTGCCTCTTGGACACCTGATTGTGGGGACGACTGTATCAACCTGGCGGGGTGGGTCGTTTTCGCCAAAAGTATCCAGACCGAGGCCATGGCCGGGGTGCCGGGACTAAGGTGATAGGTTAGTTGCGCCCCGTGCTGTTCGATTGTCTCCAGCACCTCCAATACGCGCTCATAAATTTCACCGAAGTTGATGGGCGAAGTCAGCTTAGCTGTGTGGAGGTGAATAGACGCATCTGTCCTAGATGTCAGCCACTTGATATAGGCCTTCGACTCCGCAGCCGAAAAGTCACTGAGAAGATAGATTACATCATACCCGCCTGCCTGCACACCCTGTGCAATGGGGCCGAGGCCAGCCTCGCGTTCACCCGCAGCGGCTTTTAGATCGGTTCGGCCCAACCATGCGACAAGGAAATTGCTCGGCATATAAGTATTTTTGTGATTAGTAAGCTATTTTATGCCCGACCTTCCTGAATAACAACGCCGAGACGTGATTTGGATCGGGGGAGCCTAAGCATGTCAATCTCTGCGCTAATTGATGAGAAATACGGTACGAAAAGTTAATGACCGAGCAATCGAGAGATAAATCGAACCCGCTAAAGTGCACTTCTCAACTTTACACATGGCGGCGACTCATTCAGCCAACTCGAATCCTTTCGCCAATTCAATGTCGGCAAACTGCATGACACCTGCCATTCGCCAGTGACATACTCAACGGCAGCACTGGCCGAGTTAGCGACTTGGCCGATTTGCGGCCAAGTCATGAAGGCTTGTGGATTCTTTGACAGTCATGTGTGCGATTTTTTCAAATAGTGTCTATCGAAGCGGGATCGATTCGAACTGGTCTTCAAGTGCGGCTGTGTTGTCCAGCCAGTGTGCACATGCGCGACTGGTATGGGGGTTGTAGACAAGCTTGAATAGGTGCTGCGGTCCCAGACCATACTCTCCTGATTCAATGCAGGCATGGCCCGTAACAAGGGAGCTAAACAGGGTAGGAGTGCGTGGTGACGCCGGATTGATTCAGTCAGTTGAGTGATATGTCGAGGTTGGCCAGCTAGGAATGTATATAGGTGCTGCCTGAGCGAACCAAATCCCATCTACGAAAGCCGCCTAGAGCTCGTAACCTGAGGCAGTTCGAACTGGGTTGCTTTCTCGAAGTGAATATTTAGCGTTTTACCCTGCGGGGACAAAACGGGGACACTGAAAGTGTCGTTTTTGGTATTTTCGGGTTATCTGCCGTAATCTTCAATAGCGATAACACATTGATTTGGCGGAGAGGGCGGGATTCGAACCCGCGGTGGGATGTTATCCCACACACGCTTTCCAGGCGTGCGACTTAAACCGCTCATCCACCTCTCCGAAAGGGCGCGCAGGATAAACCAGAACGGGGTTTCAGGCAATTAGAAATGGTCGCGCCAGTTGCGCAGTGCGGTGAATGTGTCCAGTTCGCTGCGGCAGGGCCAGCCTTGTGCGCGCAGGGTTTTTAACAATACCGCTTGCCGCAGGCGCAGAAAGGGGTTGGTGGCCTTTTCCAGACCGAGGGTGAAGGGCACGGTGGGTTGCTGCGCGGCACGCAGGATTTGTGTCTGTTCGATGCGTTGCAGGATGTCCGGGTTATCGGGTTCGCAGGCGAGGGCGAACGGGAGGTCTAGCGCGGTGTATTCATGCGCGCAATACACCAGAGAGTCCTCGGGAAGCGTCGCCAGACGCTGCAACGAGTGATGGAGTTGTTCCAGCGTGCCTTCAAAATTGCGGCCGCAGCCGGCACCAAACATGATGTCGCCGCAAAATACGGCGCCCGGCGTGATGTATGCGAGGTGATCTCTGATATGTCCCGGTACTTCCCAGATGCAAAATTCGATGGCGGGTGCGGTCAGCAGCAGTTGATCGTTCTCGCGCAAGGGATGTGTGATGTGCGGATTCTTCGGATGGCTGCGTCCGTACACCGGCACGTTATATACTTCGCGCAATTCGGCGATGCCGCCGATGTGGTCGTGATGACGGTGGGTGCACAGGATGGCGCTAAGCCGCAGTCCGGTGCGGCGCAGGAAATCGAGCACCGGGGCGGCTTCGCCCGGATCGACGATGGCGACATGGGCGTCATCGTGGATCGCCCAGATGTAGTTGTCTTGCAGGGCGGGGATGGCGGTGATGTTCAACATGATGGGGTCAGCGGGTTCGATGCCGAATTCTAAAGTAATTGCGCAGAGCTTGAGCGAATGGTTTGCCACGGAGCAGGGCGGCTATGTGCTGCGGCGCGAGCGGGATTATTTTGATCGGACGGTGGCGGATATCTTTGGCTACAACGCCTTGCAACTGGGGCTGCCGGAGCATGATTTTTTATCCAATAGCCGCATGCCCTTGCGCTTTGCCGCGGGCAACCAGCCGGGCAATGCGGTACGCCTGATCTGTGCCGAGTTGCCGTTCGCCAGCGCCAGCCTCGATCTGGTGCTGATGCCGCATTTGCTCGAGTTTGCGGAGCATCCGCATCAGATCCTGCGCGAGGCGGAGCGGGTGCTGATGGCGGAGGGTAGCCTGATCCTCAGCGGCTTCAATCCGTTCAGTCTGTGGGGCATGCATCGTGCCCTGGGCCGCAAGCAGGGCGTACCCTGGAACGGCCACTTTATTACCTTGCCCCGCCTGAAAGACTGGCTGGCGTTACTGGGGTTTGAGGTGGTGGGCGGGCGTTTCGCAGCCTATGCCCCGCCTTTTCGCCAGCAAAAGTGGCTGGAGCGCGCGTCATTTATGGAGCGCGCAGGCGATCGCTGGTGGGCGGTGAGCGGTGGTGTGTACTTTCTGCACGCGGTCAAACGGGTGCCTGGGATGCGCCTGATCAAACCGAGATGGAATAAGGGGTTGGTGCGCAAGCTGTTGCCGGCGACGCCAAAGTTGAACAACGGGGTGCAGAAAGTGGAACGCGATGAGTGAGGTGGTGGAGATTTTCAGCGATGGGGCGTGCAAGGGAAATCCCGGCATCGGCGGCTGGGGCGCGTTGCTGCGCAACAAAGGGAAGGAACGCGAGTTGTGCGGTGGTGAGGCGCACACCACCAACAATCGCATGGAGTTGATGGCGGCCATATCGGCGCTGGAAACCTTGACGCGTCCCTGCAAAGTGCGTTTGCATACCGATTCCAAGTATGTGTTGCAAGGCATCACCGAATGGCTGCCCGGCTGGAAACTGCGCGGCTGGAAAACGGCGGGCAAACAACCGGTGAAGAATGACGATCTGTGGCGCAGGCTCGATGCTGCCACCGCTCGTCACCAGATCGAGTGGATCTGGGTCAAGGGACATTCCGGACATGACGGCAACGAGCGCGCCGATGCGCTGGCGAATCGCGGCATCGAAGAATTAAGGGAAAGATCATGAGACAAATCGTGCTGGATACCGAAACGACCGGACTCGATCCCAAACAGGGACATCGCATCATCGAGGTGGCGGCCATCGAGCTGGACGGGCGCAAAGTCTCCGAACGCACCTTTCATCGTTATCTCAATCCGGAGCGCGAGATCGACGAGGGCGCGGCTGCGGTGCACGGCCTGACCCTGGATCGTCTGCTGGATGAGGCAAAATTTGCCGAGATCGCGCCCGCTTTGCTTGAATTTCTTGACGGTGCGGAACTGATTATTCATAACGCGCCGTTCGATCTGGGTTTTCTTAACAGCGAGCTGGAACGCATCGGGTTGCCCGCATTGAACAACCCGGTGATAGACACGCTCAAGGTGGCGAAGGAGTTGCATCCGGGCAAAAAGAATAATTTGAACGCACTGTGTGATCGCTACCAGATCAACAATTCGCATCGCACCCTGCACGGCGCTCTGCTGGACACCGAGCTGCTGGCCGAGGTTTATCTGGGGATGACGCGTGGGCAGGAGAGTCTGCTGGCCGAGATCGACGTGGCGCAGGCCGTTGATCATGATCCGCAAGGCGGCCGGATTGAATTGACGGTGCGCGTGCAGGAAGCCGGCGCGGACGAGTTGGCACAACACGAAGAACAGTTGAACGAAATCGACAAGGCGAGCAAAGGGGCATGCGTGTGGAAGCAACTCTTATTGAACGGTCTGGCGCGGTGAGATGCGCATGAAAGTCGCGGTATGCAGTACTCAACCCTATGATCGCGAGTCGCTGCAGGCGGCAAATGCGGCGTTCGGCCAGCAGTTGGTATTTTTTGAGGAACGACTGAGCACAAAGACCATCGCCTTGTTCGCCGGTTATCCCGTGCTGTGCGCCTTCGTCAACGACCGTCTGGATGCGGAGGTATTGCAAGCCCTGTCGGATCAAGGTTTGCGCCTGGTGGCGCTGCGCTGCGCCGGATTCAACAACGTGGATATCGAGGCGACACAGCGGCTTGGAATTTGCGTGGCGCGCGTTCCCGCCTATTCGCCGCACTCGGTTGCCGAACACACTCTTGCCCTGATGCTGGCCCTGAACCGCAAGACACACCGCGCTTACAATCGCATCAGGGATGGCAATTTTTCCCTGCACGGATTGCTTGGATTCGAATTGCGCGGACGCACGGTTGGCATTATCGGGACCGGCCGCATTGGCCAGGCAGTGGCGGAAATACTGCGCGGCTTCGGCTGCAATTTGCTGGCTTACGACATCGCGCAAAACCCGGCATGCAGCGCACTTGGCGTGAATTACGTCGGGCTGGACGCGCTGTATCGCGACAGCGACATTATTACCCTGCATTGCCCGCTCAACCAGCAGACCCGCCATCTGATTGACGCCGCTGCGCTGGCGCGCATGAGGCGCGGGGTGATGCTGCTCAATACCAGCCGTGGCGCGGTGGTGGACACGGCGGCGGTGATTGGCGCGCTGAAATCCGGCCAAGTCGGATACCTGGGGATGGATGTGTATGAACAGGAAGGGGACCTGTTCTTTCGCAACCTTTCCGAGCAAGTGATTCAGGATGATATTTTTGAGCGGTTGCTGACCTTTCCGAATGTTCTCATTACCGGTCACCAGGGATTTTTTACCACGGAGGCGCTGGCCAGCATTGCCGCAACAACCCTGGAAAATATCCGCAATTTCGAACAGGGTGGGCAGTGTCAGAATGAAGTCACCCGCGCCTTGCTGCGATGAACACGTCCGCCCGCAATTGGGACGCGGTCATCATCGGTGCTGGCGCGGCCGGCATGATGTGCGCCCTCACCGCCGCGCAACAGGGTCGTTCCGTGCTGTTGCTCGACCATGCCAAAAAACCGGCGGAAAAGATCCGCATTTCCGGCGGTGGACGCTGCAACTTCACCAATCTTAATGCCGGGCCGGAAAACTTCCTTTCCCGCAACCCGCATTTCTGCCGCTCCGCTCTTGCGCGCTTCACCCCGCAACACTTTATTTCCATGCTGCAACGCCACGGCATCGGCTATCACGAGAAGACGCCGGGGCAGTTGTTTTGCGACGACGGAGCGGAAGCGATTATCGCCATGCTTAAATCGGAATGCGAGGCGGCGGGGGTTTGCTGGAGCGTACCGTGCGAGGTCACACGGATTGAGCGTGGCGGGAGGTTCCGGTTGGTGACTTCGCGCGGCACCTATCAAACGGCTGCGCTGGTGGTTGCCAGCGGCGGCCTGTCGATTCCGAAAATCGGGGCGACCCCGTTCGGCTACAAAATTGCCGGACAGTTTGGGGTGCCGGTCACCCAACTCAAGCCAGGATTGGTGCCCTTGAGTTTTCACCCGGCTGAGTGGGCGCCGTACGCAGATCTCGCCGGAGTGTCGCTGGAAGTGGGGGTAAGCCTGGATAAACAGCATATACGCGGAAATTTATTGTTCACCCATCGTGGCCTGAGCGGCCCCGCCATTTTGCAAATTTCCTCCTGCTGGGAACCGGGCCAACCGCTTGCCATCGATTTTCTCCCCGATTGCGACCTGCCGGAATTATTCGTGCAACAGCGCGCCAGCAAGATGCTGCTGGCCAACTTTCTGGCGCAATATCTGCCCGGGCGTCTGGCCGACATCATTACCGCACAATGGGCGCAGAACAAACCGGTCAACCTGTGTGCCGAAAAAGATTTAAAACGGTTGGCGGAACGGGTGAAAAACTGGCAGATCACGCCGACCGGGACTCTCGGCTATGCCAAGGCGGAAGTGACCTGCGGCGGGGTGGATACCCGGGCTCTATCCTCGAAAAGCATGGAATGCAAAGAAATTCCGGGACTATATTTCATCGGCGAGGTGGTAGATGTGACGGGACAGCTTGGCGGTTACAACTTTCAGTGGGCATGGGCGTCGGGCCATGCTGCAGGGATGGCGATAGGAGGGGCGGGCGATCATGGCGGTGGAAACTGAACTCAAATTATCGATTGAAGCCGGGCACTTGCGGAGGCTTCGGCGGCATCCTTTGCTGCGTGCGCGGACGGTTGGACGCGCGCGTACGGTGCATATTTACAGTGTGTATTACGATACGCCGGCGCTGCAGTTGCACCGCCATGCGATGGCGCTGCGTTTGCGCCGCTACGGCAATCTCTGGGTGCAGACCCTGAAAGGCGGCGGCCAGGCCAGCGCGGGTTTGCATCAGCGCAACGAATGGGAGATGCCGGTCGCCGCCGAGCAACTTGATTTCGCCGCCTTGGCCGAAAGTGGCGCGGTGTTGCCGCACGGCGCGCACAAGCAATTGCAACCGCTGTTCGTCACCGATTTTTCGCGCACGGTCCGGTTGATTGATTTTGAGGGCACGCGCATCGAACTCTGCATGGATAGCGGCGAGATCCGTGCGGGCAAAGCGACGCATCCGGTTTCGGAGCTGGAGCTCGAACTTAAATCCGGCGAGCCGCTGCAACTGTTTAGGTTGGCGCTGGAGCTGCTCGAAATCGCGCCCTTGCGCGTCGAGCACACCAGCAAGGCGGAATACGGCTACCGCCTGTTTGCGCCTGCCATGCCGCATCCCGTCAAGGCCGGTTTTTCCCTGTGGCACAAGGCACAGAGCGCAAGCGGCGCGTTGCAGGCGTTGATCGGTGCCTGTCTGGCGCATGTTCAGGACAATGTGCCCGGCGCGCTGCAGCGGGCAGACGAAGAATATCTGCACCAGTTGCGCGTCGGCTTGCGCCGGCTGCGTGTCGTGCTGGCGATTGCGCGGTATTTTCGGGACGATGCGGAAACCTCTGCCCTGCGCCGGGAGGTGGCCGGTTTGGGTGCAGCCCTGGGGCAGGCGCGTGAATGGGATGTGCTCGCCACCCAGACCCTGCCCGCGATTCGCGCCCGTCATCCGCAAGAAAACGGATGGGATGGACTGCTGCGCCAATGCGCGCGCAAGCGTGCGTCAGCGATGAATAAGGCCGGGGAAAATCTGGCATCGACCGATTTTCAGCGCATGTTGTTGCGCTTTGGCGCTTGGCTGTATGGCGCCGGATGGCCGGAATCGTCTATTTCGCTCGAGCGTTTGGCGCGCCAAAAGCTGCAAAAACTTCACGCGCGGGTGCACGAACTGGCGCTGGACGGGGATGAGGATCCAGCCCGCTTGCACAGCTTGCGCATCGCCAGCAAAAAACTGCGCTACAGCGCCGAAATCTTTGGTCCTTTGATGTCGCAAGGCGGCAAGGCCTATCTGGCGAAGCTGGCGGCGGTGCAGGACGCGTTGGGCGCGTTGCATGATATCGCGATTGCCGATCAGCTGTTGCGGCAGTTGGACGGGTGCCAGTGGCGCGCTACACTCGCGCTGGTTCACGCCGCGCTAAAAGATGACCGGGCGCACCGTGTCGCGGTTTTCAACAAAGCCTGGCGGCGCTTCGCGCAACAGGATGGATTCTGGAATTGATTCGTTTTTGAACCGCTGTGAGCGGGTGCAACACATTAAAGGACCGCTATCGATGAGCAAAAAAAAGACCCCCTTGCGCGTTCCTGTTACGCAGGGTTTGAAAGATATCTACGCCATGGATATGCATCTCCCCTACCGGGCCGCGTGCGAGGGACGATTCAGCGTGACGGCTTTCGGCCGTCTGGCGGCGGCGATTTCCGTGGTGCGCACGGCACTGGTGAAAAAGAACACGCTGATCCCCGATGCGGTGCCGATTCTTGACGCGGCAATCGGTATCTTGCTTGTGGTCAGACAGCGCGGCGACCGGACAGGGGTGTGGGAGATTACCCCGGAGGAGCGTTCCGCGGTGCTGGCCGGTATCGGGGTAGCCGAGGCGTGTATCGGCGTGCTGGATGTGGCATTGCTGGCCCAAACCGCCGTAATCCTGCAACAACAGTTGGCTCAAGAATAATCGCGGCAGGAAATCGGCAAACAAGACTGGAGGCGCGACCCAGAGTCGAACTGGGCTAATCGGATTTGCAATCCGGTGCATAACCGCTTTGCTATCGCGCCGTGATGCTGTCTGAAAGAGAAGGGAAAGCGACCGGCTTTGCCTAAAATTTGGAGCGGGAAACGAGATTCGAACTCGCGACCTATACCTTGGCAAGGTATCGCTCTACCAACTGAGCTATTCCCGCAAAATTGAGGGTTCGCATTATATTGATTAAGCCGATGCTGTCAACAAAGTTGCGAATATATTTTCTCTTTCCGTCAACTTTTGGCGACCTATGTATAATCCGCCGCGCTTTAGTTCGTGTGCGGATTTTTTTCGCGCACGACGGCGCGGCCCGGATGGTGAAATTGGTAGACACAACGGACTTAAAATCCGTCGGAGGGAAACCTCTGTGCCGGTTCGATTCCGGCTCCGGGCACCAAAAAAAACGGTTGAACGGTTTTTTTGCCTGCGACGCGGCGTACAACCCGGCAGTTCTGGCGTTTCGTCAAGGATTGCAAGATTGGGGCATAGATATTTTTTTTTGTTGCAAAAGCTCAAAATATCCAGAACAATCCGCCCCGGAGTTGATTCCACACCCCCAACTACAAAGGAGAAACGTATGAACCGTAAAGAATTGATCGATGCACTTTCCACCAAGACCGGCAGCAGCAAGGCTGACGCAGACCGCAACATCGCGGCACTGATCGAAATTATCACCGGCGCGCTGAAGAAGGGTGACAACGTTGCTTTGGTGGGCTTTGGCACGTTTGAAGTGCGCAAGCG
>Ga0210054_1000412_pt1 | contig 40465 bp, 51 predicted proteins | sample CryGeymeta201516_FD_185470 | JGI IMG/M metagenome (GOLD analysis project Ga0210054, IMG submission 185470) | Groundwater microbial communities from Crystal Geyser aquifers in Utah, USA - Crystal Geyser metaG 2015-16 (SPAdes) (version 2) | ecosystem: Environmental > Aquatic > Deep subsurface >... | reverse complement strand
CTTATCGTTCCAGGACCATAATTTGTATGTATGAAATTTGGTATGAAGGTGTCGTCTGCTGTATTCTCATCTTCAGGGAGATAGAAGAATCCAACATTTCTCATCATGAATGTTCGCCCGTGAAAGTGTATGTGTTTAGCTCGATAAAAATGAGCTCAATCTTGCCTTCTTTTTAGCAAAAATTTGGAAAATCTTGGAAAAGGAGGTCAAAATGACCTCCGTTGGAAAAGTAGCTAAACACGTACCTATTTTCTATTAGAAACAGATTGAGAAAACCTTAGCAGATAACCGTCTGGATCCAAGACCAGTATTTCTTTAACCCCTAGAAGAACATCCCCCTTTCTGTACCAGTTCTTCTTAGGCATCATCTTTACGGGATATTTATGGTCTTCAAGTTTCTTGACTATTCTATCAACATCATTCACATCAATCGAAAGATTGACTCCCCTGCCAAAAGGATATTCCAATTTGCCTGTACTCCAGTTTTCGTTGTTTTCCTGAATCATTATCTGAGATCCTTGGATTGATAAGAAGGCGAATTTCGACTCCTCTCTTTGATACTCAATCTTAAAACCAAGAATTTTCGTATAGAATTCAAGACTTTTGTTAAGGTTTGAGACGCTTAATTCAGGAATCAGTTTGTTGAATTTCATAATACCACCAACTAAATCTTTCTACACTTAAACACAACAAATGTTGGAATATACTTCCATTGATTGTACCTTTCTTTTCCTAGTATTTTTTCAGCTTCCTTTGGTAGTTGCGACTCCCTTAATTCTTCTATCTGGAAACCATTCTTTAGCACGAAGCTAAATAAGTCTTCAAAGGTGAAATGCATCGATAGTATCTTGGCATTTCCCATTCTCTTGCTGCTCCAATAGAACTTCCTTCTCGTGAAATAATCACTTACAACAACAGCTGGTTTATTCTTATATTCAGTGAATTCATCAATACAGCTATTTACTGGGTGATTGGTTGAGAACACAAGAATGCCATCTTTCTTTAAAACCCTTTGGAACTCTTTAAATACACCAGTCGGATCTTCGAAATAGTGAATAACAAGAGAAGCAAGAATTGCATCAAATGAATCATCTTCATATGGCAATTCATCTACGCTGCCTTTATCAAATTTAATCTCAAGACCTTTACAGTACTCTTCTGCAATATCTAGCATTTTTTTACTGATCTCTATTCCACTGACTTTTGCACCCTTCTGTGCGAGGATCTTAGAAGAAATGCCAGTTCCGCAACCAGCATCTAACACCTTTTTGCCTTTGACATTACCAAGCAAAGAGAATGATAAAGGCATTTCCATAAGCTCATTGAAGTGCTTTTCCTTCAGTCTTTTCTCATGAAATATTTCTGCTAAGTCATTATAAACATTTTCTGTTTCTTCTTTGAGAGTCTTGTTAGTTTCCTTTATTTAATTCACCTAAGATCTTCCTCAACTCCAGCAAATTATCAATAACATAATCCGGTTTAATATCTTCCCCAGAGTAATTCTTATCTTTCCATGCTCCATAATTGTATTTAACAGCAATCATCCTTAATTTCTTCGCCCCTAAAATATCCTCATCTATTCTGTCGCCAATCATCAAAGCTTCATTTGATTTTAACTCTAACTTGTCCAGAGCAATCTTAATCGGGATAGAAGTGCATTTTTGCTTGCCAATCTCTTCAGAGATAATTATCAGATCAAAATATTTTCTCAAATCAAACATGTCAATAACATGGTCTATTCCGTCTATACTCCCATTACTGATTAGAGCGAGCTTGTACTTATTTTTGAGGGATGAAAGTACGGTTTTTGCATGGGGTCTTAGTTTGTAAGACTTCAAACGCTCTTCTCTAAATTTTTCATGCAATTTGTTAATCACTTTTCTGTCTATATTCAGATCCAAGAACCTGTACATAATCGACATAAACAACCCTTTCTCATGAACTTTGGGGGTACCTCTATATTTGGTTGATGTATATTCAACTGCTTTTTCATGGGCCTTTTTCAATTCTTCTAATGAAAAGTTATGGCTTATGGATTGAAGCAGCTTTTGATTTGCCTTTAATGCTTTATTTTCCATGAATTCATTTGAAGATACTAAAGTGTTTCCCAAATCAAAAAAAACTGCCTTTATTCTCTTATTTTGTTTCATATTTTCCCAATACCTATTTTGAAGTCATTCTTTAAATAGTGAAAATTTTTATTGTTTAATTCCATCAGGAAATTGTCTAATATTCCAATAATTCGCTCGCTTTATGCTCGGGCTTCGCCCTCGTTAAACATTCGCCCATTAGACAATATAAGGATATTTATTTAGACCATAAAATAATAGGTATGGAAAACAAGGATGTCTGGAAAAGCATTTTTGAAGAGGATCCTTTATTCAAACCCCAGAGAGAAAAATTAAGCAAAATAATTGATGTTCAGAAGGTATCTAATTTTATAATAAACTCCCAAACAAACTCCGGTAAATGGAAACCCAATAGATCAAGCAAAAACTAGCAGTGAATCATCCAAACTGATATATTTGCATAATTCTGGTCGATTGAGAAACAAATTAAAGCCCTAAAAACGGCTCCTATAGGCAACTTCTTATTCTAATCCCTGTAAATCTTTTAATATTAGCGACCATGACTTTAAACACCGGCCTGACCAAAGTGGACTAACCCTTAACAGAAACACTAACCTTCTTATCAGCAAGACTATCAACATCTTCAATTATGGCATCCTTTACTATTTCGAATAGCCTCTGGATTATGATATTTTCTAAATTCAACATGAACATTTGAGATTTGCCCACTTTTCTGGTTTTTTTTACCAAACCTAGTTTTAACATTTGAGGCCAGAATGTCTCCAGAGTATTATAGGATATTTCAGAAAGCTCGGCTATTTGCCTTTTAGAATAGTCAAAAATATGGTTCTCTATGAGAAAATCTAAAACCTTCATTCTGGGTGAATCTCCGAATATTTCCAAAAATATTGATTTATTCGAGGTCATTTCTATCGCTACATATACGTATGTCAATATTTAAATACTTTTCGTCAATTATTAAAATTTAAATATCAAAATTTGAACTTTTCTATAAATCCCAATTTAGTAAAATCTATATATGAAACTAGGCAAGGAACAGATCAAAGATTGGATAATCTTTAAATTAAGCTACAAAAGAATCTGGGAAAAAAGGCATATTTCTGAAACAAATCTTGTCAAGCCCTACAAAGAAATGAAAAAAAATATTATCAAACAAGCAGATATTCTAGTTAAAGAAGGTATATTAGTTAAATTTCCGCATACAGGAGAGACTCATTATCATCTTAATCCACGGATGGGAGACAAAATAAAAGAGATCGTTAGGGGTTACAAACCTTAGTTATACCCGAGCGTTAGCGAGGTTGTTGAGCGATAGCGAAACGAAAACTAAAAACATAAACCCCAACAACTTGTAAAATATTCCAACCCAATCACCACAATCATTATATCCGTCCACTCCCAATAATAAGTCATGACACCTATCAATAAGCCCCTTGAAAAAAATGATTCTGTCAGGCTCTCGCCTTCAGCTATTGCCCTATACTCAGAGTGCCAAAGGCGCTTCTTCTATGTCTATATAAGAAAAATACCAGAAAAGCCGAGCGCTGCAAAGGTCAGGGGAACAATCACGCACAAAGTCCTCGACCACTTCTTCAACTACGTCAATATTGCGGACATCCAGGAAAACGACTGGGAAATCTTATGGAAAAGATTCAAAAAAGTCTTATTCTCGCTCCTAGACACTGAATGGAACCTTATAGGAAAGGACCACCATGATTTTTTCTGGGCAGAGGAAAAAAAGAAGGTGGATTATGAGGAGACTAAGCGTTTTCTAGACTTTTACGCTGCTAAACTGGCTTTTTCCCTATTAGACAAGCTGTGCACCATGGACAAGGAATCTAAGTGGTTTGAAACCGAGCTTAAGCGCTTCTTCTATCCGAAAGACAGGGAGCTCAGGCTTAACCTGGACAATAACAACATGAGCGGCGTGGTTGACAAGACTTTAAGCTTGTTTGGCAAGGGCATTGCGATTGTAGACTATAAAACATCCAAGTGTCCTCTTCCCCACTACATCCCTGAGTCTCACCTGAAGCAAGGCAAGGTATACGCTTATCTCTGGAAGGAAAGCTTCAACGAGCTCCCGAAGCATATCAGTTTCTACTACCTAAGAACAGGCGAGAGTGTGTACTATCCGATCAAAGAATCGGATATAGAGGAGATTGAGGGGGATATCAAGGAAATAAGGAGCAAAAAACGTGTCCCCGAGGAGTTCCCGAAAAACAAGACTAAGCTATGTGATTACTGTGACTTCAATGGGTTCTGCTGGAAGAAGGGGCAAAACCAAAACTAAATTAATTCCTATATCTCTGATTCAGTTTCTGCAGCTTTCACAAATATAATCTTCATCATCTTTAACTATTAACCTCTCATTTAGGGGTTTGATTAACCTCGTATCATTTTTATGTCTACTAGATTTTGTCATTATTAATTTGCTACAAAAAGAGCATTTTTTCATGATATATTTATATTTTTAAACCTTATAATATTTTTAGATAATTATGGGCTACACGGTTAATAACTTGGTTCAAACGTTAGCTGATTACGACTTAACTGTTCTAGAAGAAGGTAAAGAGATCAAAAACTTACGATCAAAGTTTAACTTTGTTGGTAGCTTGTCCTTGTCCATGTATATGCCCTCGTCTTGGTAGTTTTATAATAAGTTCTCCTGTCTATGTACCTCTAATGGGTATAGCTGCGGCGGTAGGTGCGTGTGAATAATAATTGGTGGTAGAATGAATGGAATAACTTATAAAAATATTATCAAAGGATATTCTTTAGAACCTTTGGTGGAAGGATCAAAATACACAGGGAATGTTTATAGAACTGGTTATGTAATGGCAGCTTGCCCCTGCCCTTGTGCATGCCCAATGATTGTAAGCATGGGTGTAAGAGCAGCGACTGGAGTTCCAATAATGGGCGTGGTTGCGGCAGCGACCGTTGGGCAGGCTTGCATATAATCTGTTATACAACTTTGGCGTATTTTAATGACGTATCAGTTAGACCCAGAAAGTTTTCTTCATCTTTTTAGGACAGATAGACATCCATATGTTTATGATAGAAGAACAAACATGATCTTAAGAATAAACGAAACTGGTTCTATTGAAGATGTAGATATGGCGGTTCTTCTTGAATCATTGGATAATCTTTATTCTGATCTTTTTGGAAAACCTTTAGGTATCCCCAAAAGACCAACGATAAGATACCCTTTAGATGAACTGCAAATCATAGAAAGAATTGAAAATCACATGGAAGAATTGGTCCTTGGTGTAACCGAGGCATGCAATTTCAGATGCAATTACTGTGTGTATTCAGGCAAATATAGAGGAGAAAGGATTCATTCATCAAGAAGAATGTCTGTTGAAACTGCAAAAAAGGGTATAGATTTTTTTTATAGACATAGCGACGGAGTTAGAGATCCTGTTCATATTCAATTTTACGGTGGAGAGCCACTTTTAGAATTTGATTTGATAAAGGGTTGTATTGAATATGCAAAAAAACTGTTTGATAGGAAACCGATAATGTTCGGTATGACTACAAACGGACTCTTATTAAGCCCTGAAAAATATGACTTTTTGGCAAGAAATAACGCTCTCTTAATGGTAAGCCTTGACGGACCTGAAGACATACATAACAGAAACAGGCGCCATAAAAATGGGGATGGGACACACACAGAACTAATGGAAAATTTAGGGGGGTTAAAGGCCTATGCAAACGACTACTATAGCACATCGGTAAATTTCTTGCCTGTAATTTCGGATCCATTAGATTTACCAGTTATCCTGGATTTTTATCAGAATAATGATTTGGTGGGGGGTCATTTAGTCGTCCCAAATTTCGTCTACCCTTTTGATACTTCCTTTCCAACAAGAAGTTTAGGAGAAGAGGAAGAAGAGGTTTTTGGGAAAGTCTGGGCTGATTTAATCAATCACCACTGTTCCTCTATTATTCATAGCAATGAATTCAATAAATTCGCTCAAAGTTTTTTTGATAGGGGTTTAAGGAGATTGCATGACAGAGATTTAAGTACAACAGTGGAAGAAGTACCATCAAGCGGGATTTGCATACCAGGTAAAAGAAAGTTGTTTATGCAAACAGACGGGGGGTTTTACATATGTGAAAAAACTGGTGATGGATTTAAAATAGGAGATGTTGAAACTGGCATAGACTACAGAAAAGTGGTTTCATTTATTGATGATTACTCCAAACTCAGTCAAACTGATTGTCCTGAATGTTGGGTAATAAGAATCTGCCCTGCCTGCTATGTTTCCGCTAAGAAAGGGAGTGGCATGAGTTTAAGTAGAAGGAGAGAAAATTGCAGAAACATTAGAATAGACATGCATAATTCCTTAATTATGTATACGAGAATAATGGAAGAAAACCCCAATGCTCTTAAATATTATTTTGGGGAAGAATCTAATATTTGTTCTCTTTAGTAGTTTTGACTCCTAACTCAAAAGAATCTTTGAAGTCTTTTGATAATCTCATACTGTCTTCTATGACTCTCTTCATTTTATTTTTATCTTTTATGGATTCTTTAAAAATTACATATTTTTTTAAGAAACTCTTTCCTTTCTCTCTTCTTAATTTTTCTTCAAAATTTTTAATTGCTTCTTTGTCTGTTGACAACATACTTTCCAATGAAATATAAAATAGGCAAGAGTTAATATCACCTAATGAAAGATTTTTAAATTGAGGGAAATATTTCTTGTACGGCAGCAAAAGTTTTTTAGAGCCCACCACATCTTTTGGTTTTCTGATTGTTACATCTATCATGTCTCCTTCTCTAAGATCTAGCTTATCTATCCACGTTTTCGGCACCCTCACGCAATAAGAATTTCCTTGTATAATTAATTTATTAATAAAGCCAATTTCTTTATTTTTATTTTCATAGGTCATATAATTATATTATAATTACAAAAATAAATATTTTTTCCTCATTTTTTCATAGAAATACCCAAATATGCTAAACCCACTCACATCCCTAACCGCTTTTCGACTTCTTTTAAGGACATTTCTAGGCTCATATTATCTCCAATAACTTATATACCTATTCAGTATTTAAGTATCCAAATGCTTCTGAGGCAAAACCAAAACTAAATTAATCCTTTCCTGCTAATATTATTCTAATGTGCCTCATTAGCTCAGTTGGTAGAGCGCATGCTTGGTAAGCATGAGGTCTCGGGTTCAATCCCCGAATGAGGCTTCAATTTTCCGTTTTTAGAGCCTAAAAAAGCAGAAAACATAACTTTAAATATATTTATTCATCTTTCTATTAAATTAAAGGATGTAAAAGGATTTTACTTTCAAAAGTATTTTCTTCTTTACATAAAAAAATGGAGGAATATTAGAATGTCTTTCGAGAGAAATAAATTTGACAGAAGAGACAACTTTGACAAGCCGAGAGTTCTGCACAAGGTAACTTGTTCTGATTGCGGCGAACAAACAGAAGTCCCTTTTGAGCCAAGACAAGGCAGGCCTGTCTATTGCAAGGATTGTTTCCAAAAACATAGGAAATTTTAGATTTATTGGTTCACAATAGCATGGTTTTTAGCTTATTTTATTTTTTTTAATTATTTTCTTAAAATTTTAATCTTGACAATTATTGATTTAGGCGTTATTAAAAAGTTCTGAAATAGATTTTAAGCTATTCACTTAAGATGGGATAAAACTATACTCGGTAGATAAAAATATCAATCAACAGCAGTCATCAAACTTTAAAAAATTTGTGAAGTTTCTTTCTTCACCAGTCCTTCTTCTAGTCTTTTTTCTTGTAAGCAGCCATAACAAAAAGAAAAGCAATAGTAATAGAAGTAACAATAATAGTAACCAAGGCAGCCATAATCCAACACCAGCGAATAATCCTGTTATGCTTAATGCTGGCAAACTGACAGAAGGCCACTTAAACCCTTCAACCACTTTTAGAGTAGATGTAACTGCATATCTAGGAGACCCTTGGGCTGAAACTGTGAATTGATAATCCCCGTTCTCGACTTCATTTGGGACATTCACATAGATTTCAACAGTATTTCTTTGGCCCGCTTCTAGAGTTATCTCTGGGCTCATCCCTGCCATCCAATTGCTTGCATATCCAGACAGCTCAAGGTGGAATGTATCTGCGACCTGGCCTATATTTATTACATCAAACTTGACTTTTTCAAGTTTGCCCTTTTCCACTTCTTGAACAGGTTCTATTTCAATTATTGGAATGGCAGTATAAACAACAAAATCCTTGACTAATGCATCAGATGCATAACTGCTCCAAACTTTTATAGCAACCGGCTCTGTTCCAGCAGCATTTTCTGGGACATTCACATTAAAGCTAATCTCTTGTGACCCTCCCTTGGGAAGAGTGAATATACCATCAGGCACTATCATTCCAAAAGCTTCCATACTTGCTCTTATTGATTCGGTCTCTGTTCCGCAATTTGTGATTTTTGCATAAACTCTTATATCCTCGTCAGGCTGGACTGGATTATTTGTCCAAATCTTTTCAATATCCAAGCAATGATTCTTATAAGCATCATAGGCATTATCATCTTCTAATGTGAAGCTCTTTGATAAAGTATCAGTAACACTGCCTACTTTTGATTCAATCCTGACAGAGTGTGTTCCTGAGTTATAGCTGCAGGTATCGAATGTAAATTTGAATACTCTTGTTTCTTCGTCATAATAGCGGATAGTTGTTGTGTATTCCAGATTATTGTCAATGTAGGCTTTGATGTAGATATTCTGCGGAAAGCTTCTGGCTTCAATAAGCTCTATTGGGACGTTTACTAAAACAGTCTGGCATTTCTTCGGGTATTCTGGATCTAGTGTTATGCTTTTGACATCTATTCTATAATCTTCTGAACCGCCATTGCCGCAATCCCTGATATACAAATAATCATAATCTATATCTTCGCGATTATCTGAAGAAGCAATAAACTTTATTCTATGAGAGCTTGCATCCAAATCATCGGCATCATAAATGTAATCAATTTGAAATGTTCTTGTTTCATCCCTATCCAATCTTTCATCATCTTTTCCAATATAATTCCAGTATCCATCATCGTCTTCAACATAAAATCTTACTGTGACTAATGTATTGTCATTACCCTGCTCCAATTCAACTCTAGCTGATAATTCAACCGTTTCATCTTCTTCTTGGCATATTCTATCAGGATCTACATTTGTGCTGATTATTCTTAGTTCGGTGCTGCCTGAAGGTATTGTTGTGGTGGTTGTTTGTGATAAGCACCATCCATTTGAGCATCCATATTGGCAGTAGTTGTAGTTTGATTCTGAGCAGTCTGTGTTCAAGTAGTATTGCCAGCTTCCGTCGCATTTCCATTCAGGAGTGCATGTCTGGTGTGGGATTGTAGTTGAGGTTGTGGATGTGGTGGTTGTGATTGTTTTAGGCAAACATTGGCCTACGCTAGGATCGCATCCATATTGGCAGTAGTTGTAGTTTGATTCTGAGCAGTCTGTGTTCAAGTAGTATTGCCAGCTGCCGTCGCATTTCCATGCTGGAGTGCATTGTGGTTTAATTATACACTGCCCTCCAGAACATCCATTAGGGCATTCTTCTTGTTTTACCTTTTGAGTTGCAGAAGAGCATGAACTTCCAGAACATCCTCTGTCAACATAATCCTTGTAAACGTCATTGTCATAGCAATAATTGCTTCCTGTGTAACCGCTGTCTCCGCATTCTTCTTTCTTTTCTTGTTTTTGGCTGCAAGAATCATACCAGTAGACATCATTGTCATAGCATTGGTAGCTAGAATGGGATTGGCATGATGGGGGATTAACAGTTAAATAAGCATAATCTTCGCATTTGGATCCTGTTCCACGAGTAGATGTCGAATGAAGAGTATATGATCCCTGATAAGGCGGTTTAAACCAGCATTGAATATCGCAATTTTTCACAAAGCCATTCGGCCCTGTTATTTGAAGTTTGACATCATTCCATGGAGGCGGTGATGGCGGCTCAGCATCCATATTATGAACGCCAACCGCCTTGACATCCTCCCCAAAATCTACAGTTAAGTATTGCTCCAATCTTGGGTGTGCATTAGTATGAAATCTCGCTTGGGTTGAATCAAAAGGGCATTGCGATCCGCTTCCCCCTGATCCCCCGCCACACCAAGAATCATCAACTGAAGACGATGAGAAATGACAATTTGTTCCAAAAACTCCTTCGCATGGAGAGCTGCAACTATCCCATTCATGGTCGATATAAGCCTGCCCCCATTCGCAAATGCATTTGCATTGCAGACAGGTTTTAGCTTCAGCAGAACCCAGAATAAACATTAGACCAAATAAAACACCAATCAAAATCAAGCTTAATTTTCTGTTGGCCATTAATCCACCATTATATTTTTACTATTTAACAGTAATTAAAACATAAAGTATTTAAGTTTTTCTATTTCTTAGTATATAGTTACAACACAATATTCTCAATTTAACCTAATAATATCCCTAAAATATAATTATATAAGTGAATTCATGCAGAGAAAAAAATTCAAAAAACCAGATTGGCAACTGGAAATAGCCAGGGAAAGAATAGAAATACTCTTCAATCTTGCAAAGAAGGGGTTGGAAAAACACCCGAAAAGGTCTAGAAGATATGTGGAATTAGCAAGAAAAATAAGCCTAAGATATAATATCAGGCTCCCAAAAGAAGTAAAAAGGGGCTTCTGCAGAAAATGCAGTATATTATATATAAGGGAAAACTGCGAAGAGATTGATTCAAAACTGCCAAACATTAAAATGATTAAATGTTTAAATTGTGGAGAAATAAAGAAAATACCTAAATAGACAAAAGAGAAAAAAGAATATAAGCATAATATACTAACATTTCAAAGTTGTGATTGCATGATTAAGGATGTCGACTCAAGCAAATTCATAGAGCTTGCAAAGGAAGAGCTCAAAAAAATGAAAGAATTAACCCCCCCTGAATGGTCTGAATTTGCAAAAACAGGCCAGCATAATAAATTTCCACCGCAGCAAAGCGACTGGTGGCATGCAAGAGCTGCTTCAATAATTAGAAAAATCTACTCAAACCAGCCTTTAGGTGTGTCTAGGCTCAAAACATACTATGGAGGGAAAAAAGAGAGAGGCCACAAGCCAGAGAGGTTCAGAAAAGCTGGCGGATCTCATATAAGAAAAATTCTTCAGCAGCTTGAAGCTGCCAATTTAGTGAAGACAAAAAAAGAAGGGTTGAAAAGAGGCCGATCTTTAACGGAGGAAGGTGTTAAATTTGTCGGAAAAATAGTTTCCGAGGCTAAAAAATGAATGAAATAAACCCTGGAGATATCCAAAAAATGCAGGAATTTGAGGTAATGAAAAAAAATCTGATAAGAAAATTAATGACAAAAGACGCTGTTGAAAGGATGGGAAGAATAAGGCTTGTAAAACCAGAGCTTGCTGAACAATTAGAATTATATTTAATACAACTATACCAATCAGGTGAAATAAAAGGCATGATAGATGACAAACAATTAAGGGGTTTGTTAGATGTGTTAACTGCAAAAAAACAATTTAAAATAAGAAGATGATTATATGGGAAGAACAAAAAAAGTTGGAACAACAGGTAGGTTCGGGGTAAGATACGGCTTAAGGTCCAAAGTAACATTGAGAAAAATAGAAAAAGAACAAAAACAAAAATATCAATGCCCATCATGCAAAAAGATGAAATTGAAAAGAGTTGCAGCTGGTATATGGAAATGCAAAGGCTGTAAAGCGAAGATGACCGGCGGTGCATACGTTCCAAGATCTGAAAGAGTTGATAAGTAAATGGCGTTCAAATGTTTGAAGTGCGGGAAAGAAACCGAAAAAATTATTGACAGGGTTAGATGCCCATACTGTGGCTATCGTATCTTTTCTAAGAAGAGGTCGAAAGTAATCAAAAAAGTTCAAGCCAGGTAATTTTTCTGATTTTTTATTAGGCTATTCGAATAAATACTCAAAACTTAATTTATTTAAAATCTGCAATCAATAAGAGAGGGATAACATGACTGATTTAAACAATTCTAAACTCATCGAAGAGTTCCAGTTATACCAGCAGCAATACCAAACGATAATGATACAGAAAGAGCAGATGAGGATGCAGGAACTAGAAATAGAAAAAACTTTGGAAGAGCTGGAATTGAGCAAAGGAGAAAAAGTTTATAAAATAACAGGACCTATAATGATTAAAAAGAATGGGGAAGAAATAAAAAAAGAATTGCAGGAAAAGAAGGAAGACATAGATTTAAGGTTGAAAACTCTTACAAAAGCAGAAGAAAGGGTCACAAGCAGGCTGAAAGAAATGGAAGCTGATTTAAAAAGGATGGTTAAATGATTGTAAGAAGGGATTGTTATGACAAAGTTAGAGCCGATAATCAAAATACTCAAGGAAGTCGTGGGAGACAGGACAGTTCCAAGAAACATAAGGACAGCGGTAGAGCAGGCAAAGAATGACCTCGAAGATGATAGCAAGGATATAGATGTGAAATTAAGCTCTGCAATATCTAACCTTGATGAAATAATAAACGACCCTAACATTCCAATGTATACCAGGACACAGATATGGAATATTGTAAGCATGCTTGAGTGCGTCAAACAAGAGTCATAACCTATTTAAATATAAGTTATTAAAACAAAAGTAGGATTATGAGGTGAGTTGATGGTTTTGGGTTTATTCAAAAAGAATGAAGGGGTTGAAGAGTCGCCGGAAAATTTTATTGAGCTTGACCAAAGTTCTGGAGATATTAAGCAGAGAATCAACGTAAGAATAGAAGATCTTCGAGATTACAGGGATATTGAAACTGTTCAAAGGCTTGTAAGGGAAGGCAACATTGTATTTCTTAAAATAAAAACATTGAGGGATAAAAATCTCGGCGAACTCAAAAGAGCTGTTCAAAAGCTTAGAAAAGGGTCTATTGCAATGAACGGTGATATTGTAGGCGTGGATGACAACTTCCTAGTATTATGCCCGCAGTTTGCCAGAGTTTTTAGGGAAAGCCCTGAAGAAATGAAAGTTCAGTGATACTTTTAACTTTTCTTGAACATTGTTTATTATGAAGCCTGTAGTAGCTTTAATATCTGGCGGGATTGATTCCCCTGTTGCTGCTTATACGGTTGGCAGGCTAGGCTATAGAATAATTCCTGTCCACTTTGTTAATGCTCCCTTCTCAAGTGAAGGCGACAAGGAAAAAGTTTTGAAGATCGTAGAGAAGCTCAGGGAACATGTGGAAATAGATGATGTTGTTTTTGTGCCCCATGGCCATAACTTGTTAGAGTTCTCGAAAAAATGCGAAAGGCGGTTTGCTTGTGTTTTATGCAAGAGGATGATGTTCAGGATTGCTGAGAGGCTATCACAAAAACTGGGGGCGGAAGCTATAGTTACTGGTGAGTTCTTAGGATCGAAAGCGTCCCAGACCCTTAGGAATTTGGAAGTTATTTCTCAAACCGTGAATATTCCTGTTATCAGGCCTCTTCTCGGGATGGACAAAGAAGAAATTCAAATCATCGGAAGAAAGATAGGGACTTTTAATCGTGGTATAGGCCAAGCCGGCTGCTGTTCTATTACCCCTTATAAGCCCAGCACTAAAGCTAGATTGGAAAAGATTCTTGAGGAAGAAGGGAAAGTAGATGTTGAAGGTTTGGTTGAAAAAAGTATTTTTTCTGTAGTATGATTAAAGAATATGAGTTGCAAGGTGTTAAAGTGATTAACGAATGTGCACCTTCCATCTCCGCAAACCTTATTATCAACCTATTTAAATGCAGACCACTCAATATTTACTCAGGCTTCGCTAGTCCTACGCTCGAGAAGAAACTTTAATAAGCTTTACTAGATAATACAATGTAGTCAATTTGGTGAAAGAATGAGGCACGACACTTTAGCAGATGTGATGATAATAATCAAGAACGCAGAAAGGGTAGGCAAGTCAGAATGCATTACACCGGCTTCTAAGCTTATAAGAGAAGTCCTGAAAGTCATGCAAAAGAAAAAATATATCGGTGTGTTTGAGTTTATAGACGACGGAAAGTCAGGCAATTTCAGGATAGAATTGAAAAACCGCATAAACAAATGCAATGCAATCAAGCCTAGATACTTTGTCAAATATGATGGATTCGAAAGCTTCGAGAAAAGATTCCTTCCTGCATACAATTTTGGGACACTGATAATTACGACAACAAAAGGTGTAATGACCCATGAAGAAGCAAAAAAGAGCCATTTAGGAGGAAGGCTGTTGGCTTTCGTGTTTTAAGTGATCAGCATGCAGAAAGAATTTGAAATCCCAGAAGGCGTGGATGTCAGGATAGAAGGGAAAACAATAGAGGTTTCTGGGGAAAAAGGCAGCCTCAAGAGGAAGTTTAATCATTTTTATAATATAAAAGTTGAAAAAAAAGATAATAGGCTTATGATTTCATCAGACAATGACAGGAGAAAAGTTAAAGCTATGGTCGGGACAATTGCTGCCCATGCCAGAAACATGGTCAAAGGTGTGACAAAAGGATATACTTACAAGATGAAAATCGTTTATTCTCACTTCCCAATAACTGTCAAGGTTGAGGGGAATAAGATACTCGTCGGCAATTTTATTGGCGAAAAAATTCCAAGGGTTGCAAGGATAATTGGGGATGCTAAGGTTGAAGTGAAAGGCCAAGACATCATAATAACTGGATTAAACAAGGAAGACGTCGGACAGACTATGAGCAGTATTGAGCAGATATGCAGGATAACCAAATTTGACAGGAGAATATTCCAGGATGGAGTGTATTTCACAGGTGAAGACGATGGTTAACCCCAAAAAAAAGCCGAAATTCCTGAAACAGGGAATAACCTATCTCAAAAGGATAAGAGTTAGATGGAGGAAGCCGAGAGGAATAGACAGCAAGCTCAGAAAGAAAGAAAAATCAAAAGGAAAATCCCCGAATGTAGGGTACAGGGCGCCAAAATCAATGAGAAATCTTCATCCGTCGGGCCTGCAGGAAGCTTATATTCAAAACATCAAAGACTTGGAAAGGATTGATCCAAAAACACAGGCTGGCAGGCTATCCTCGACAATAGGCAAAAAAAAGAGGGAATTAATAGTTAAAAAATCTGAGGAAATGAAAATAAAATTATTGAATGCGTGATGATTATGGGCGGATTGAGTCAGCAGAAAAGGCTTGCATCGTCTCTTCTTAAAGTAGGGCATTCTAGAGTATGGATAGATCCAAGCCACCTTGAAGATATTAAAAATGCGATAACAAGGGCTGATATCAGGAAGATGATCAATCACGGGTATATAAAAGCGAAAAATGAGAAGATAAAAAGACCGAAAACAGGGAAAAAGAGGGGACAAGGCCCTGGAAGCAGAAAGGGGGCTAGGGGGGCTAGGACGCCAAGCAAAGAAAAATGGATGAATACTGTAAGGCCATTAAGAAAGATGCTGAAAGAATTGAAAGACCAAAATAAGATTGACGTTAAGATGCATAGAAAATTATATTTACAGATCAAGAGCGGAGCTTTCAGAAGCAGAAGCCACTTGAAATTATACTTGAAGCAGAGGGGGGTAATAAGTGAAGACAGGGCCTAGATTCAGGATGCCTTTCAAAAGAAGGTTTTATAAAAAGACAAACTACAAGAAAAGGCTAGGATTATTGCTATCAGATAAGCCAAGATTAGTGATAAGAAAATCATTGAAGCATATCAAAGCCCAAATAATCAAGTATGAGCCCGATGGGGATAAAACTATTGTCTCGGCGGACACAAAGGATTTAGGGAAATTGGGCTGGAAATATTCAACATCTAACCTGCCAGCAGCCTATTTGACAGGGCTGTTAATTGGGAAAAAATCAAAAAAGAAGAAGATAGATGGCGTTGTTGTGGATTTGGGGATAGAAAGAAATATTAAAGGCTCTAAGTTATATGCAGTGGTTAAAGGGGCTATAGATGCTGGATTGGAGATCCCATTTTCAGAAGAAGCCTTCCCATCAGAAGACAGAATAAAAGGTCTGCATATTGCTAAATTTTCAAAAGAGAAGGGAGAAGCTTATAAAAATCAATTTTCAAAGGTTAAGCCTGATAATATTGCTGAAGATTTTGAAAAAGTCAAGCAAAAAATAATGAAGGGATAGTATGAAATTTCAAAAAAATAACAGAGCAGCTGAAAGGAAAAGAGAAGATACTGAACAGGCTTTGTTGGGCTGGAAGCCGAGGACTGAATTGGGCAGGGATGTGTTCAACGGAAAAATAAAGGATATAAAAGAAATAATTGAAGGGGGAATAAAGATCAAGGAGTCTGAGATTGTTGATTTTCTGATACCGAGCATCAAGAATGAATTAGTGCTTATTGGTGGAAGGGCTGGAAAGGGCGGCGGGATCGAAAGAACACCTATCCGTGTATCTGCGAAAATGCACAGGTCTGGAAGAAGATATGGGTATTCTGCTTTTGCAATTGTCGGGAATGAAGACGGGATAATTGGGATAGGAAAAGGAGCCGGAAAGGAAGGAAGGATAGCGGTTGAAAAAGCTGTGAAACAGGCGAAGCTAAACCTGATAATTGTGAATATGGGGTGCGGCTCATGGGAATGCGAATGCGGAGAAGGCCACTCTATTCCTTACAGGACCGAGGGAAAGTCTGGGTCTGTCAAAGTTGTGCTGCTGCCTGCGCCTAAAGGCATAGGGCTGGCTACAAGTGTTGAAAACAGGAAGCTGCTTGCTCTTGCTGGGGTCAAGGATATCTGGATTAAGACTTTTGGCAATACTAAAACCAGGTATAATCTCACTAAAGCTACGTTTGAAGCGCTGAAGAATCTTCATAATTTTAAGGGCGGTGAATGAGTTGCTGGCAGCTGTCAGAATAAGGGGAAGGGTGAATATCAGGGATGACATAAAAGATACTCTAGGGATGCTTAGGCTGAACAGGATCAACCATTGCGTACTTGTCCCTGAGACTACTGGATTCATTGGGATGCTGAAGAAGGCTAAAGACTGGATCACCTGGGGAAAAATTGACAAGAAGACTGCTGTCAAGCTGTTTGAAGCTAGAGGTATGATGGCTGGAAGGAAGAAGCTGATGGGTAGTGATTTAAAGAGGCTGACCAAGCATGAGTCTTTCGAAAGTTTTGTTGATGAATTAATGAAAGGTAAAGTCAAAATGAATGATTATCCTGGGATAAAGCCTGTTTTTCGGTTGAACCCCCCTAAGCATGGGTACAAAGCTACAAGATTGCCTTACCCTAAAGGGGATTTGGGAAACAGGAAAGAAAAGATTAATGAACTGCTGGAAAGGATGATCTAGGCGGTTAAAAGTCGTCTTCTGTTAATTCAGCGTCTATGATAATGCTTTTAACAATTTTTGGGTGTAATATTTTTTTCGTATGATAAGGAACAGTTACTCTAACACCCTTAGAATTATTGAAAATCATGTGACTTCCACTCTGCCTTGAAAGGGTGAATCCCTTCTTTTTGAGAGTTTTAATCATTTTATCGGCGGTAATTCGCGGTATTTTCATACTGCCACTTCTATCTGGGTGAGGCTTGTCATCTCAGATTGGAATATTTTCTCTCCGTTAATTATTCGGTCTTTTATGTGCAATTTCATAGCATCATAAATATTCTTTAAAACTTCTTCATAGTCGTCGCCCTGGGTGTAGCAACCTTGTAATTCTGGGCAGAATGCATAGTAGCCATCTTTGTCTTTCTCTATAACGACAGATAATTTGAAGTTTTTCATGACAACCAATTAGTAATATAGATAAGACACATTTAAAGTTTTCGGGAGAAGAGGGGGTTATCTGAATTTTCTTTGAGGAAGGTCAACGTTTCGATGCTATCTATTGTGGGACATATGTCCCATGAAGAATTCATCTAGAACATAATTTCAACCTATTTTACAAGGTTTTGAATAACATTAGAAGCTTCAGCCAATCAAAAACCGCTGGGATACAAGGCATTAACTCTTTCATCCACCAGTAGTTTGATCCCTTGCCTTTTCAAAATAAGGTCTAACTTTTTCGGCAAATACAAAATTATCAAAATCAGATTTGTCTATATATTCAGTTTCACCAACGTCAGGTCTCTTATGAAGATCACAAATTAAAAATATCGGTACGTCAATTCCTGAAGTTCTAAGATTTCTTATTACATCTACCCCTTTAACATTATCTTCCATATTGTTATCTGTAACTATCAACCCATATTTTCCTGTACGTCCTTCTTCTAATAATCCGGCTCCTGTCGTAACATATCTAGTTTGATAATCTATTCCAGATTCTCTATTTGCTCGAGCAAAAGAACCTTCATAAACTGACTGCCATCTTTTCAAATCATCTTCAGCAACAAGAATACTAAACATTATTATGGCACCTTTACTACCACTTTTCAGAAGTAAAACTATTTAAGTCTTCCTCCTCCAGAAACGTTAATAAATCTAACTAGACAAGATTATAGAGTAATGTTGATGAAAAATGGTAGTCAAAAGAACAAAAAAAATCCTTAAAAAAAGAGGCCACAGGACTGTTGGCTACGGGGCTGGAAAGAAGCATAGGGGAAGCGGCAGCAGAGGCGGGGTTGGAATGGCAGGCTTGCACAAGCATAAGCGAATGAGAGCCCTGAAGTATATGCCTGACCACTTCGGCAAGAGAGGCTTCAAGAGGCCTCAAAAGATGATTAAAATCCAGAAAATAATCAACATAAAGCAACTCGACCCGCAAATAGACAAGCTCCTTAAAGAGAAGAAAATCCAAAAGGAGAAGGACACATTCATAGTCAAACTTGATGATTTAGGCTACGACAAGCTGTTAGGAACCGGAAAATTGAATCACAAACTCATTATTGAAGCAAAAGCTTTTTCTGAATCTGCGATAAAAAAAATAGAAGAGAGTGGCGGCAAAACAATAACGGTTTGATGTCAATGGTTAAATTTGATATAACAAAACTGGCAAAATTCCTGCCGACGGTCGAAAAGCCCGTATACAAGCAGTCCTTGAACAAGAAGCTGGCATGGACAGGCCTAGTCCTCATAGTCTATTTCCTTATGTCTTCCCAATTGTTTGGCAATGTTTATGGAGTTTCCCCTGATATTTCATCACAATTCAAAAGCATCCAGATGCTTTTCGGTTCTGAATTCGGGACATTAATGACTGTAGGAATCGGGCCATTGGTTAATGCATCAATTATCCTCCAGCTGCTGGTAGGGTCAAAAATAATCAACTGGGACCAGTCAGATCCAGACGACAAGAAAAAGTACGAGGTTACGCAGAAGGTTTTATCGATTGCTTTCTGTTTTCTCATGTCTTTCGCATTTGTTATTGGCGGGGCTGTGCCTCCTGTAAATAATGCTTTGCCTACAATATTATTAGTGGTTCTGCAGCTGGGAATGGGTGGGTTAATAGTTATGTTCTTGGATGAGATTGTAAGCAAGTATGGCGTGGGTTCAGGGATAAGCTTATTCATTGCCGCAGGGGTTATAAAAACTATATTCATCGGCCTGTTCAGCCCATGCATCGCAGGCTCGGTTGCCGGGTGCGTGCTGTTTTCTTCAGGTAATCCGCCAATCGGCCATGTATGGTCTGTGCTTCTATATATTACGAACAGTGAGTTCGGCCAGATAATTATTCCATTGCTGCCTATAATTACAACCCTAGTCGTTTTCTTCATAATCATCTTCGCACAGGGTATAGCAATTGAAATCCCATTAGCATTCTCTGCAGTCAGAGGTTTCGGAAGGAGATGGGAACTCAAGCTCTTCTACACAAGCAACATCCCTGTCATACTTACAGCAGCTATGCTCTCGATGATAACCCTTGTAGGAGGGATGGCTGCAAGACCTACTTTAAGCGATCCGAACATGAAATGTGGTTTTATGGGATGCATTGAAACAACCCAGAATGGAGACCAGCCTGTAAGCGGATTAGTATATTACTTATCAGCTCCGCGGAATTTATTAATGGATGCAATAACAGGAATATTTACCTCAAAAGATCTTGTCAGGGCTTTAACTTATCTGACTTTCATGGTTACTGTCTGTGTTGTATTCTCTGTATTCTGGATAAGCACATCCGGGATGGATGCCGAAAGCATTGCAAACCAATTGATAGACAGTGGGATGCAGATCCCAGGCTATAGAAGAGACCCAAAAATAATAAAAGGGGTTTTGAACAGGTATATTCCACCTTTGGCTGTACTTGGCGGGGCGTCAATCGGCCTTTTAGCATCATTTGCGGACTTCACTGGAGCTTTAGGAACAGGGACAGGAATCCTGCTGACAGTAACAATTATATACCAATTTTATGAGCAATTAAAGAATGAAAGGACTGATGAAGCGCATCCGATCGTAAGAAAGATATTGGAGGGTTAAAAAATGTTTGAATCAATGATCAATACTGTATTTTCACCTATCACCGCTTTAAACCCACTAATAGCGATATTTATCATCTCAACTATACTTACAGTTGCAATATCGCTTGTAAACAAAAAGATGATGGGCTCGTCAAAAGCAGATGAGGTCAAGGAGAAGATGAAAAAAATCAGGGCAGATCTTTTAGAGGCCCAAAAAAGCAATGATAAGCAGAAAGTTGACGACCAGATGAAAAAAATGATGGGGATAAATTCAGAGTATCTTCAGTCGATGATCAAGCCTTTGGGGGTGTCGTTAATTATTTCAATGTTATTAATCATAACTATATTTCCATGGATGAGAGCAGTATATAATGGAAAAGTCATATTAACTATGCCTGAATTTATGCCTCTGATTGGGGGGGCTGGGCTGACATGGATATGGTGGTATATTATATGCTCGCTTGTTGTTGGTTTGCTATTAAGGAAAATACTGGGGATATAAATGGTTAGAAGAGCTTTAAGGTCAAGGAGCCTGAAAAGGACTCAGATGAAAGTACCTGGTGGAAGGAATGTCACCCATTATAGGAGAAGGAATCCAAATGTTGCTAAATGCAGTTGCGGAATGCCTTTAAGCGGTATTCCTAGGTTGAGACCGTCAGAATTTAAGAAGCTGAGCAAGTCTAAAAGAAGGCCTGGGAGACCTTATGGGGGTAACCTTTGCTCCAAGTGCAGCAGGGAAATTTTCAGGGAAAAAGTCAGAAAATTATAAATAGTAAAAAGTAGGTTAATCTTTTAGTGATTGCTATGGTAGAAATGGATATGACTCAATTGTCAGCAAATGGAGATGTAGCTATACCTAAAGATATTAGGGAAGAGTTGAAGCTAAAAAAAGGAGAAAAACTTCTAGCTATGAGCATAGAAAATACAATAATCCTAAGGAAGATTACAACAAATAAAGAAAGGATGAAACTAAAAAAATTATTGAAAAAAACTAGGTTCAAAGCTCAAAAAATTGGTTTTACTGAAAAAGAAATAGACTGGATGATACATTCACAGAGAGCAGGCAATTAGATGAAAATTACATTAGATACAAATGTCCTAGTTTCTGCTTTTATTTCAAAAAAAGGAAATCCTGCAAAAATTTTGAATTTAATTGCAGATATAGACGGGATCCAGCTTATTCTATCGGAAGAAATATTAGATGAGTTCAAGGATGTTCTGTCCAGGGAAAAGATAAAAGAAGTTTTTGGCTGGAAACAAAAAGATATAGACGATATTGTTAAGACGGTAAGGGACGCTGCTGTAATAGTCAAAGTAAAATCAGATTTTAAAACTGTAAATGAAGACTCAAATGATGATATGGTCTTGAATACTGCTTATGACGGGAAATGCGATTATATAGTATCTGGAGATAAACACCTGAAAAATTTGAAAATTTTTAAGGGGATCAAAATATTGCCGCCAAAAAATATGATTGATGAAATAGTCGAAAAATTTAAAGAGTTTATTATACCAATAGACAGAATAGAAATAGTCAAAGGAACTATTATAATTAAAGGGGGAAAAACTGAATTTTAGTCTAAAAGAAGGCCTGGGAGACCTTATGGGGGTAATCTTTGTTCTAAGTGCAGCAGGGAAGTTTTCAGGGAGAAAGTTAGGGAAAGTCAATAAAAGCTACAGGCAGCTATATAAGCCTTAGATTCCTTTATAACTTTTCCTTTCCAATTATTTCCTGAGGTGATGTAGGTGGCAACACTTACTGTAGGAAGAGTAGCTATGAAAATAGCAGGCCGAGAGGCTGGAAAATATTGCGTGGTTATAAAGGCCGCGAAAGATAATTTTGTAGAAGTAACAGGCCCTAAGGTTTTGACAGGCATTAAAAGAAGAAGATGCAACATAGAGCACCTAGAGCCCACAGAACATCAAGTAAAGATTGACCCAGAAGCATCAGACAGAGCTGTGATAGATGCATTAGAAAAAGATGGAATACTCAAAAAACTCGGCTTAAAAAAGCCTAGCCCTGAGGTTGTCAAGGGACCAGAGGGGAAAAACAAGCAAGAAGATAAAGAACAGCCTAAAAAGGAAGCGCCAAAAAAAGAAAAGAAAGAAGAAGGCAAGTCGATAAAAATATCCATCCCAACATTCGGCAGAGGCAAGAAAGAACAGCCTAAAAAGGAAGCGCCAAAAAAAGACAAAGCCGAGAAGAAAACTGAAAAGCCAAAGAAAAAGCCTGAAAAAAAGAAGTAATTTTCTTTTTCTTTTTAATTTTCTAATTTATTTTTGTGAAATCATATGAGACCAATCGAAGAATTAATCCGCTTTACCGTCATTAATATCAACAAGCCTTCAGGGCCGCTATCAAAATATATCGACGAAAAAATAGGGAAAATATTCCAAGCCAAAAAAATAGGGCATGCAGGGACGATTGATCCAAAAGCTTCGGGTGTGCTGGTTATAGCTTTGAATGAAGCGGTAAAAATTCTGAAAATACTCATGAAAGCCGACAAGGAATATGAAGGGATAATGCATCTGCACAATGACATAGAAAAAGAAAAGATAGAGCAGGCGATCAAGAAAAAATTCATCGGTAAAATAACCCAAATACCCCCAGTCCACTCACGAGTAGCGAGGAAGCCTAGGCAAAGGCAGGTATATTCATTCGATATCCTGGAAAAAAACGGGAAAGACGTCAGTTTTAGAATAAAAGTTGAGGCGGGGACATATATAAGGAAGATTTGTTTTGACCTAGGCCAGGAGCTGGGTGTAGGAGCGCATATGAAATTCCTCAAAAGAACAAAATCAGGAAAGTTTGAGATAAAGGATTCGCATGAAGTCAAAGAAGTGCAGGAAGCGTATGATGAGTGGAAAAAAGGAAACGAAAAGCCCTTGAGGAAGATATTAATCCCGATTGAAGACGCGCTGGACATAAAAAAGGTTGTTGTTAAGGATTCAAGCATCCAGAAGATAAGGAACGGCAGCCCTGTCAGAAAGCAAGACATGATGAAAGAAATGAAACTTAAGCTAGGCGAGGATGTTGCATTAATCTCAGAGTCAGGAAATATCATAGGCTTAGGAATTGCAAAAACCAAGAATAAGATCAAGACTGATAGAATATTTATGGGTTAAATTCAAAAGTAATTGATGATTGAAATGAGTATATCGAAAGAATTGATGAAGATACTGGCATGCCCGAAATGCAAAAGCAATGTCAAAGAAAAAGGTATGTTTATTGTTTGCAGCAGGTGCGCATTGGCTTACCCTATCCTGGATGGGAATGTCCCTGATATGCTGATAGATGATGCATGGGAATTGAAAAAAGCTGAGAAAGCGATGTTTAAGCATGGGCTGAAGCTTTAGAAATCTGATAAATTTAATACTTGGGAAAGCTTTAAAGTCAGCACTGTATAATTATCAATTGGTTTAATGATAATAATATCCAAAAAAACCCAGAGTTATGAAAGTCTAGTAAAACTAGAACAGATAGAACCCAAAAGTTGGATAGATCTGATCAATCCTACCAATGAAGAGATTGAAATGGTAGCAGAAAAAACCAAAGTAATGAAAGACTACTTAAAAGCAGCTTTGGATGAGGATGAAAGGCCTAGGTTCGACACAGAAAATGATGAGATATTGATCATCTTGAGGGTACCCTATGAAATCGGAAATGCATCTCCCTCGAAAGTGAAGACGATGCCTATTGGCATAATAATAAAGGGAGATTATATAATAACCACCCGTCTTTTCGACACAAATGTTATTAATGATTTTCATGAAAGCAAGATAAAAAGTTTCTTCACAAGCAAAAAAACCAGATTTTTAATACAGATACTGTCGAGAACAAACTACTATTTCCTGAAAAACCTTGATAAAATAGAGAATGAGATTGATAAGATAGAAAAAAAATTAGTTAGGTCCCTGAAAAACCAGGAGGTTTTTTTGCTATTTGAGCTGCAAAAAATGTTGATATATTTTAATTCAGCAATAATAGCAAACGGGCATGTTTTTGAGCATATATCCAAAGGCAAGGTCATAGAACTCTACAAGGAAGACGATGAATTGTTAGATGATATAATCGTTGAAAACAGGCAATGCTTGGATATGGCGTCCAATTATAGCAATATATTAAGCAGCACTCTGGATGCTTACACTTCTGTCATATCAAACAACCTTAATGATGTAATGAAGTTCCTCACAGCACTGACAATAATATTGTCAATCCCAACAATAATCGCAAGCATCTATGGGATGAATGTTAACCTGCCTTTCCAGACAAACCCTTACGCTTTTTGGATTGCAATAATCCTTTCATTATTTTTCTCGGCGTTAATGTTTTCATTCTTTGCAAGGAAAAATTGGTTGTAGGATAAGGATTAGATGTTATTTAAATTCTTACTTGTAATTTATAATTTATATTTAAGCCGAGGTGGCAGAATCAGGCAAATGCGCCAGACTTGAGGCATTCCGCTTTCGATGTGGAAGATGGCTTGACCCTGATTTAATGATGGACAAGGAGGTGGACCGAAGGAAATCTGGTGTTCTCCGGAACGTTAGGGTTCAAATCCCTACCTCGGCGTGACTGTTGAAAGACATTAAAACCCTAAAATCGGCGTTTTTGACTCTCTAACCATGCAAAATTTTATAAACTAGCAAACACTATCTATTAGATATGAGAAATAAAGCTATATCAGGAATAATAGCAACTATTCTTCTTGTGCTTATAGCGATTGCATTAGTAGGAGTAGCGTACGTCTTCTTCTCAGGGATGGTCGGTCAGAAAACATCAAAGACTTTCTCAATAGGGGAGACGGACTGTATTTCAAATCATATACTATTAACGTTAACAAACGACGGAACAGAACCAATAACAGTAGCAACTGATCTAAAAATCTTTGTAGAGGGAGTTCAAGACACATCTGTAACTTATAACCCCGTAACAACAATCGCAACACATACCACTTCAACACTTACCGGCATAGATAACACAGCTGGCACAGCACTTGCATCAGGCACTTATACAGTTATGATAGTAGGACCAAGCAACACCCAAAAAAGAGACGTTACTTGCTAAAACGAAGAATAGTTAGGAATTTTTTATTTTTATTTACTTTTATCAATTAATCCTTTTTCTCCCAAATAATTGTTATGTTTCCTATAAACTCAAACAAAGCCAACTTCAAAAGAGTAGATTATGACATTCTCGACTTCCTTGAATACCCCAAGACCTTAGAGGAGATAAAGGCTGCATTCCCTGGAGTAAATGTCACTGTCAAAGTATTGGAATTCCTGGACAAAGGATTGATAGAGGAAAAAAAGGAGAGGTATGCATCTAAATTCCATACAAGCGAAGTCAAAAGGATTATTGAAGAGTCAAGAGTGCCTGAAGACATCAAAAAGAACTTCAGCTTCTTCCTCTCGCAGATAGACAACCCGTTTGTAAGGCAGAACATCTTCAGCACAGAAACAAGGGAAAAGTCTGACACGGTTTTCTCGGTTATGACCAGGTCGCTGAACCAAGATATAAGCATCAAGGAATTAAGCCTGATGAGGCTGGCAATGAATGACCTGATGGAAAAATTAAGATGACTGGTTATCAGCCTGTTTTCGGTATCTTCACTTTCCTTCTCGCATGTGGCTCTATCATCACTTTCATCAGGTCAACTCCAGTGATTATTCCTACAAGCCTGTTCCTGCTCACCACCGGCATCCTGTGAATCTTGTGCTCCTCCATAAGCTTGGCAATCTCAATGAACGGTGTGTTCTGGCTTACTGTGATCAGGTCTTTTGTCATTATGTCCTCTATTTTTGTGGTTGAGATTTTGTGCATCTCTCTTTCTAGGGTTTCGCTGGACTTAAGGGTTTTGAATATTGTTATGACTACATCAGTCAGGCTTCCGCTTTTGAGCTCTGGAAGGTTGTCGATTTTAATGTCGATGAACTTGACTATATCTGTCACTGTAATCATGCCGACCAGCCTTTCACCCCTGACTACTGGCAGGCCATGAATGTCCAGCTCTGAGAAAAGCTTTGCCGCATCAAAAATAGAATCATTCGGATGAAGATAGACAACATCGCCTGACATTATATCTCTTGCTCTTTTCATGAATAATAGTTGTATTCCTGATTAAAAAATGTTGATGGTTAGGAATGATAGTCTTATAAATACCAATTTTTAAATGATTACCAGGTGAATTAAAAATGGTAAAAGATATAGAAGTGATAAACAGAGAGTTGCAGATTGGCGGGAGGATTACACTTCCGATAGAATGGAGAAGGGAGATGGAACTCAGGGTTGGATCTGAAGTTATTATGAGTAAAATAGATCATAAAATAATTATAGAGCCTCCATTGAAAATTACAAGCCTCAGGGGTGCTGGAAAGACCAAAAAACCTTCAAAAGACCCGAAAAGGGAGGCTAGAGATTACATGGTAGGAAAACTTATGAAGGAGTTGAAGAAATGAGTGTCTTTGTAGATTCCAACATTTACATCTATTATTTCGAGGAAAATGAAGAGTTTACGGACAAAATAGAAGACTTTTTTAAAAAAAATAAAGACACAGCAACTTCTACTCTAGTTGTAAAGGAGATTTGCTGGTATTATGAAAAGAAGAAAGAATTTGAAAAAATGAAGAACTTAATAAACGACTTGTTGAAGACTGAGGTCAAGATTTTGGATGTGACATCAAAACAAATTCTAAATGCATGCGAATTAAAAATGAAACATAAATCAATTGAACTGAATGATCTCATAAATTATAATATAATGAAAGAAAATGACATAGAAACCATATTTTCCAGTGATAAGCATTTCGACAAATTGCCAGGGATTAAAAGGAAATTTAGCTTATAGGCGTTCCATTTTTCACCGCTTTATCCGGCTTCAGGCAGACGACTTTCTCATGCTCTCCTTCTACTGCCGCAAGTATCATTGCTTCAGACTCTATTCCCATGAGTTTAGCGTGCTCAAGGTTTGTGATGAATACCCATTGTTTTCCTGAAAGGTCTTCTGGCTTGTAGTATGGTGTTAATCCCGCCACTACCTGCCTTTGGAAGTCGCCGAAATCCACTCTCATTTTGATTAGCTTATCCGATTCTTCCACTGCTTCCGCTTCCTTTACTGTCCCTACACGGAACTCCATTTTTTTGAAGTATTTGAATGGTATCATATCTTTAACCTCCGTATTTTTTTCAACTTCTTCAATATCATTAACATCTATTTTCTTAAACAATATCTCAGGCTTGTTTATTTTATGGCCAGGCTCTATGCTTAAAGAACATGCACTATCCCAAATGTTGCCTTCTTTTCTTCCGCTGAGGTTCAACTGATGCCATAGCCTTACACAAGAGCCTGGCAGGTAAGGAAATAGTAGAATGCTCAACGCCCGACATAGATGTGTGCATGTGTAAATGACTGTTCCGCACCTTTCTCTATTTTCCTTGATGAGCACCCATGGCTTGTTCTCCTGGAAGTATTTGTTTCCGTGAGCTGACAACTCAAGAATCTTCTGCAGCGCTTCCTTCAATTCAAGTTTCCCAAGAAGTTCTTTCACAATTCTAGAATAGGCTTCTATTTTTTTTATCAGATCTTTATCCTCTTTTGTCAATTTAGCAGCAGGAACTATGCCATCAAAATATCTGTCCATGAACGACAAAGTCCTGTAAACAAAGTTGCCGATGTTAGCAACCAATTCGTTGTTGACTCTCTCAACTAAAGCCTTCTCCGAAAAGTCGCCGTCATCAAAAGGCGAGATCTCGCGGAGCATGAAGTACCTGAATGAATCTAATCCATACTTCTTCACAACATCATTCGGATCGATAACATTGCCTAAAGACTTGCTGATTTTTTTCCCTTCTGTTGTTATGTAGCCGTGGACGAAGATCGACTTGGGCAGCGGCAACCCTGCAGACAAAAGCATTGCAGGCCAATAAACTGCATGAAAGCGGATGATGCCTTTTCCAATTACATGAAGGTCGGCAGGCCAATATTTTTTAAATAATTCATTTTCTGACCCATATCCCAGGCCAGAGAGATAATTAATCAACGCGTCAAACCAAACATAAATCATCTGGTTCTCATCGTTCGGAACAGGTATCCCCCAACCTTTCATTCTCTCCTTCGGGCGGGATACACTAAAGTCTTCTAGACCAGACCTGATGAAGCTCAGTATCTCGTTCTTTCTTGTTTCTGGGATTATTTTTAACTGGTCTGATTCTATCAACTTTTCCAGCTTCTTCTGGTATTTTGAAAGCTTGAAGAAATAGTTCTCTTCTTTTATTTTTTCTGGCGGCTTCAAGTGCTCAGGGCATTTTCCATCAACCAAATCCTTCTCTGTTAAAAAAGCCTCACAGCCCACGCAATACAACCCTTCATAAGTCTTCTTGTAGATGTCGCCAGATTTCAAGCATTCATTCCATAATTTTTGGGAAGCAGTCCAATGCCTTTTCTTGTCTGTAGTCCTGATGAAATCATCGTAGGATATTCCAAGATTATCAATAGTCTTCCTAAAGAATTCAGTATTCCTATCTACTAACTCCTGAACCCCAATTCCTTTTTCCTCGGCGGCTAGGACATTTTTTTGTGCATTCTCATCAGTACCTGTCAGGAAGAATACATCCTTCCCTAAAGATCTTTGAAATCTAGCAACCGTATCAGTCTGCAAGAATTCTAAAGCATGGCCAACATGCGGAGGAGCGTTTACATATGGAATAGCAGTTGTTATGTAGAATTTATTGAGTTTAGACACCTCTTTCATAGCATTAATTATAGTAGTTCTAAGCATTTAAGATATTTATTTGTTGTGTTTTGCAAATTATTTGCCTTGATTGAAATGCCTTAAATCCTATCGCTCCCAATTATTGGTATGCAGCAATTCCACAAACATCTGGAAGAGATCATAGAGAGGATAAACTTCCTAGAAGCAAGAAGAGTCAAGTTCGGCAAGTTTGTTAGAAAGATTAATGGCGAGTTCAAGATCGGCCCGAACGAAGAGATATCAGATGTCCAAATAATCAACAAGCTATCAGACAGCTTCCCTGAAAAAGTCAGCGTGGTTGGAGTGGACGGCGGCATAGTCAAAAAAAGCTATCATGGCTTAGATTTAATACTGATGAGAGCGGCTGGCGTAAACTTCGTCTATGAAAAAAATAAACTGAAGCATGTGAATTACTATCCTTCATCAAACCCTATACCTGAGCCGAAGATGCTGACCGATCCTTTCTCTGATAATGAATTGAGCTCCTGTTATAATTTTGAAAGGCAGATCATGGAAGTTCAGACGACTATTGATGCTGTGAATAAAATGAAGCCTGATGTTGTTTTTTTGGATGGGTCGGTTATACCTCATTATATCAACAAGCCGGACAACCAAAAGCTGAAAGACTATTATCAGGAGATGATCGGAAAGTATAAGGAGCTGTTCAAGATAACAAAAGATCAGGGAGTGATATTGTCTGGCATAATTGAGGACAGCCGAGGAGTAAAATTCTGCGATATATTGAATAGAAGGCTGATGTCGAAGATGGGATCGGAGCTTTCATCAGAGCTTCAGAAGATTTTAGAGAAGACGAAAGATAGCAACCTGTTGGTTTATATTTTAAGGAAAGGGGAAAGGACATGCATATTCAACTATTCCATGAACTCTGAGATGCATCCGGTGCTGAAAGAGTTTGAAAAAATGAAGAAATCGTTCCTCAGCTTCTATATCAAGACAGTTGAGTTTGACAGGCCTGTCAGGGTGGATTTTGTCGGGAATGGAAATGCTATTGAAACTGCGAATAAAATATCAAGCATACTCATGAAGACTTCTGGGCATGCGGGGTATGGCCTGCCTGCTGTATTGATTGAAGCCGACCAAAGGGCAAAGCTAAGCGAGAGGGATGTTGACATGTTTTATTCTGACCTTGTCGGAAGGGTTGGAAATGTTTCAAGCCTATTCAAGATGAGAAGGGAGATGAGGCCTTTTTAAGTCAAAATTTTTCTTGAATAATACATTTTTTATCTCTGAGAGAAGATTTAAATAAGATTACTCTATAATCATGCATAATTATTTAATTTAACTTTTAACAGTATGTTTATGGGCTATGATATTATTTCTAAAAAGCCGCTGAAGTCTCCTAACCTTAAGATAATCGACCATATAGGAACTTTTTATGGAACCGTGAACGGGGAAAAGCTTTGGGAAGTTGATAAGGTAGCGTGGGAAATCCTGAAAATGTGCGATGGTGAGAAAACAGTTGATCAGATAATATGGGGAGTTTCAAAAAAGTTTCAAATAGATATGGAAGAGATCAAGCCGATAGTGTTAGCAGTTGTCGATGAGCTGAAAAGAATTGATTTTGTTGATTTGCTTGATTAAATTCTGTTTTTTAATGGAAAAGAATATATAACAGATATTGTTATAATAATATAACAGATTTTGATGTTGTTGCAAAAGTTTACCAAAAGCGAGATAAAAATCCTAGAGGAAATGCTAGCCAACCCATTCAAGGGGTACTCACTATCTTTTCTAAAAAAAGAGATTGGAATCAGCTATATGAGCATCTTTCGGGTGGTTAAAAGGTTAGAGGAGATTGGAATATTAAAAGATGTTTCAATTTCAGGAAAAAAGCTCAGGGTGTTAAACTTTTCGAATCAATTGCTGTTAAAGCTTCTAGAAATCAGTGAAATTGAAAAGAAGATGAAGGCTGAACCGAAGCTGTCAGAAGTTCTTGATAGCTTAAGTGAAAGGTTAATTGAAACCTTCAGGGAAAAGTTTCTGATGATGATATTGCCTAAATTCCAAACCAAAAAAGAACTATTGGATAGACCGAAAATAGATCTTCTTATAGTAGCTGCTGAGCAGAACGAAAATTCCCAAAGAATTATAGATGAAATGCTAATGAAAACTGAGTATCAAAACATTGCAGCAACCCTGGTGTCTCTGGATGATTTCTTCTGGGAAATTAAAAAAGAATTTGAATCCTTTAAAAAAGCTTGGAAGGATATGGGTATAATTTATGGAGAGCAAGCCTTTTGGAAAGAAGTCTCAAAATTGAATGAAAAAAATATTATTTCTGACGAGATCTTGTATTCAAATATAACATAAAATTTTATGCCGCGTTAATCCTGTATAGAACTTAAAATTTGAAGGAATTATTGGAATTTTTTAGGTAAAATAAATATAACAATTAATGTTATACTTTATGAAAAACTTGTCTATTTTAGTAAAAGGGTTTGATTTTTTAAGGGCAATTATTTTATATTTATTATCAGTAAATTAATCATCAAAATATAGAAAATATTTTTTCTTGAAACATATCTTAAAGTCAATTTTTTGAGGCTTTCAGACAAAAAGCAAAATATTATTTAAACCAAAATTAAATAATCTTATAATTGTACTTGGGGAATGGGGATGCCTTTAAATAAAGTATTTTGTAGACGTGGTAGAATATTGCTAATTTATTCTAGGTTATCTTCACCCCATCCAATGGGGGGCTTATTTAAATGAAAAAGGCACTTTTTGATGCTGAATCCTTCGTATTTCCTATCACCCTAAGATGCCCTCCAGAAACTCTTAAAAGTTTTGGTTGGTTGAAAGATGGCTGAATACAACAAAAAATTATACTTGAGTGGGATATTGGTAGTCCTAATTGCATTGTTTTTTGCAAATTCGGTTTTTTCTGAAGAATTCAACATTTCAACTGACAAAATGGCCTATGTTGTGAATGAAACCGTGTATATTTCTGTTGCCGGCACCCCAAATTCCTTATTTAACCTGACGATAAATTATCCAAATAAAACTTCTACTGCCTTGAGTGATGTAACAAATGATAATGGCGAATATAGTCATAATTTAGTTTTGCCAGATATTGGAAATTATTCTGCTGTTCTTGAATCAACTAATTCCTCTCAAGAAATCATGTTTTTTGCATTTTCTTCAGGAAGCGGTCAGGGTATCCCCATTCCTCAGCCTGACCTCTCTGAAGCTTCTCCTAAAAGCGATTCTGAACTGCTTTTAAACACCACAGAAACAAATATAACAGAAAATGTTATAGATACGCCAATCACTGAAAATGTCTCTGATATTGCAAATAGAACAGAACAAACTTTGCCAGACATCAATGAAACAATTCAGGATTTGAATGGAACAGATACAGAGCAAAATGAAACTATCCAAGAAGGAAATATGACAGCAGGTGAAACAACTACAACTTCAACAACTACTGTTACAACAACAATTGGAACATTGCCTACAAACCTTCAAACAACTGTAACAACAAGTGAGATAACCTCCACTAGCAATGTGCAGACAACAGTTACAACAAGCGAACAGCCGACAACGATCAGCATTGTAACAACTACAAAAACCACTTCGCAGGAAATATTCACATCAACAGTTGAAACAACCCAGCATCCAAGCACCACAAGCGAAGTCACTACAACCCAAGGGGTCTTATCATCAACAGTGCAGACAACAATATACCAATCAACTACATCATCTGTCGTAACAACAAGCATTCTGCTGACAACAACCACAACAACATCTGAAAATCAGCCTGTTTTAGGAATAAGCATATCCTCAGAAAAAATAATCAGGGGAGACTTATTAAAAATAACAGCATCTATCCAGTATGTTAATGGCTCTTTAGTTTCATGGAACGTTCCAGACGGGATTGAATTGTTGAATGGATCTTCAGCCTATAGTTGTGCGTTGGCCGATAATAAGACTTGTGAATCATCTATCAGCCTGATAACATCTTTTATAACAAAAATTGGAAAGAATACTTTAGAATTGCTGATAGGCAACATAACACAGACAAAAGAAATTGAAGTTTATGCAAACACTACAACCGAACTGTCAGCGAATGATCAAGCCTATGCTAATGAAACCTTTTTAATATCATCCCAGTCAAGGATGGATGACGGCACTCCGGTGGAAGGGATTATAGCATTTTTTGTTAATGATACAGAAGTAGGGGAAGCCCAATCAAAAGATGGGTTTGCATCAATAAACACAAGCATCAATGAAGAAGGGAATTATTCTGTCAAGGCAGTCACCCAATCAAGCGGATACATATTATCATCCTTTTCTGAAAGAATGATAGAAATTGTTTCTCTGCCAGCTAATGAAACATCTGCAAGGGAATTCTTGGTGAACAGGTCTGAATTTGTTCAAGGCGAAGTTGTAATCGGCCAGGATGTTGAGTGGAACTTTACAGTCAATGTGACAAACACATGGAATGAAACTGTTTCGGGTATGATTGATATTGGAATCCCATCAGATGCAACATATGCTTTGTCATCGTTCGGTGAGCTGAACGGAAGCAGTTTAACTTTGAAATTGAATCCCCTAGAAGAGAAAGCAGCCATAATCAAATTCAACACCACCCCTGTCAGCGTGGATATAATAAATGAAACGATGATTGATTTGTCGTCTTTGATCCCATCAGACTCAAGCGACATCTATGTCTTCCAGAACAACAGGATGAAATACTACTTCCCTGACTACACATATGTCCGAACGCTGAATGTTGAGGTTCCAGGAGTGGAGAGAAAGATTCAGGTGCATCATAACTCCAGCTTACATTACAGCAATATTACTGTCCGGTTAACTGGGTTTGATGAGAACGCTACATTCTATAAAGAAGTCAATGATACAAAAGTTTCAGCAGAGAATGAGACTGAGTTTGCTAATGATACTTTGACCTGGGTTATTCCAAGATTGTCTGAAGTCAATGGAACGGTTGTATCAAACGAGACTATTCAAAGAGTGCAAGGCAATGCCAGGCTTGGAGAAGAAGTTCCATGGACTGTCAGCGTTGGCGAGTATAAAGTTGATTATAAAACCCCTGCTCCACAGAAGGCTGAAGAAGTTTACTCTGATGGAGGGCATTTGTATAGAAGGATAACTGTTTACTCGAATGCAACCGACCACTACACAAATGTTTCTGCCTACACTGATGCTGGGTTCGATGGGAAGCTGTATAGGATTGTTAATGAGACTAGGGTTGATGTGACAGGCGATCCTGAGTATAATGTTAGTGTTGGCGAAAGGTTGAAATGGAACGTTCCACAGCTGAGCGAGGATGTGTATGCAGTCGAGATCACCATTCTTAACGTCCAGTCATATCCGATGGTTGGCGGATACTGGGATGTTGCATTCAATGCTAGTGGAGTTGCTGATCTTTTTATAACTACTGAGAATGGAACGACTTTTGGCGAGGCTGCGATAGATAATGAATCAACATGGAACGATCTTGGCTTTGTTAGTGTTGCTCCGTATGGCGGCATATATTATTATATAGTAGAGATTCCTGAAGGGGAAAATATAACTGAAAGTGTTATTGATGAAAATGCAACAACCGCAGCCTTGGTTAATGGCAGTGAATATTTGAATGCAACTAATACTCCTGATGAAGCCTTGGATGGAATTGAAACAACATCTACTACAACTGTTGCAACAACATCAACAATGATTGGGCAAACTTCTTCTTCTATTTATACATCAGGCTTTGGCCTCCCATCAAAAGATTCTATTCCTGTGAAGGCAGAGTTTGGATTGTTGTTTGTTGTAATGCTTATTTTCTTGTTTTCCGGATTCTTTTCTTCAGAGTCGCCTATCACATGGTTCTTTGTCGGATTTCCTTGGTCTATTGCAAAAATACCTTCAGGGTTAGCGATGCTGGCAAATAATTCTTCTTTAGAGACCGAATCTATTGAATATAAATCATCTCCTTCTGACATTCAAAGGCTTGTTGAAGTTGCCTGCGGTTTTGCTAATAAATCCGGCGGTGTTATAATTCTGGGTAAATCATCTGGATTAAGTGTAGGAAAAAACACGATTGAAAGGATAACGAATGCTATTTCTGGAAACATCGAACCATTCTTAACAGTTAGGGTAGAGGCGGAAGATGGCAAGATAGTTATTACTGCCCCTGAGGGTTCAAATAAACCTTACACTGCTTACGGCAGGGCATTCATCAGGATTGGAAATACCACCCAAAGAATAAAGCAGTCTGAGTACGAGCGATTGTTGCTGAAAAAACACAAGGATAAACTCAGGTTTGACAACCAGGTTTGTGAAGCTGCTTCAATAGAGGATATTGACGAAAGTAAAGTTAGATGGTTCTTAAAAACCGCTAAAGCTGAACGTGGACTGGCTATACCTGTTAACGCTTCATTGATAGACGCTTTAACACAACTTGATTTAGTTCAAGGTGGAAAACTTACTAATGCCGCTATTCTATTGTTTGGTAAAAGACCGCAGAAATTCTTTTTGCAGTCAGAGGTTAAATGTGTTGCATTTCATGAGACAGAAGTTTCCAAACCATTTAAAGGGTTTCACTTTTATAGTGACAATCTATTCGAGCAAGTGGACAAAGCAACAGATTTTGTAATGGATCATTTAAGGAGACCATTGTTCATCAAACCTGAAAGCATACAAACCGAAAGACCATATGAAATACCACGCTTTGTTATTCGTGAAGCCATTGTTAATGCCGTTGCTCATAGGGATTATTATTCTACATCTGGAGCGCAGGTAATGGTATTTCCTGATCGCATTGAGTTATGGAGCCCAGGATTAATGCCAGATGAATTAACACTGGATGATCTAAGAAAAGTCCACAAATCCGTCCCTAGAAATCAATCGATTTTTGACAAATTATATCAAACTAAGTATGTCGAGCGGATTGGCAGTGGTACATTGGAAATGATCAAACAATGCAAACAAAAAGGCCTGCCTGAACCTACTTTCGAGCAGAAGCAGGGCGGAATGGTTCTGACGATATGGAGGGATATTTTCACCGACGACTGTCTGCAAGAACTTGGATTGAATGACAGGCAGATAAAAGCTGTAAGGCATGTTAAGGAGCATAGAAATATCGACAGAACAACATACGCTGATATAAATAATGTCGGATCTACACTTGCATATGAAGAATTAAATAATTTATTGTCTAAGGGTGTTTTTGAACGATACGGTAAGGGTCCTGCTACATATTATGTATTGCGAACGAAACGAACGATTAACGAACGATTAACGGGGAGTTATCTCGAAGACATTTTCACCAGTGAATATCTTCAGAAACTTGGGTTGAATGACAGGCAGTTGTATGCAATTGAACATGTTAAAAAACATGAAAAAATAACCAGCAAGGACTATAGGAAACAATTCAATATAACCCGTGAGACTGTGCATCAAGACCTATCCGACCTTGTAAATAAAAATATATTTGTAATGGCGGGCAAAGGCCCTGCTACTTATTATGCCTTTAAACGTCTGACGGTTTCTGACGAAAATCTGACGATTTCTGAACATACGGATATTTTCACCGGCGGATATCTGCAAGAACTTGGATTGAATGACAGGCAAATAGAAACAATTAAATATCTTGTTAAGCATGAAAAAATCACACGGCCAGAGTATGAGAAAATATTTAATGTCTCCTCAAGAACAGCAAATCGTGAATTATCCAAATTAATTAGCTTAAGGGTCATTGACAAAAAAGGCGCGGATGCTGCTATATATTATATACTGGCAGGCAATGGCGTGCAGTCATCTAGGTCATTCATTAACAGCAAAAAGTCCTTTTCCACTCTCTGGCCTTTGAAAATACTCACTCTTCCTGCGCGGCTGATTGGGCCACTGGCTTTTAGTCTAGGTAAGGAGAGGTTAGGAGGCAAGGAGGTCTCTTCTTGGACAGCTGAGGATGTGGCCGATCTTCTGGAAAAACACAACCGAAAAGAAAGCCAGACGCTTGAGTTCAAACCGCATGCAAGAAAGGACGATATTGGCGAGACGCTCTGCTCTTTTTCCTTCACCAACAGCGGAATTATTCTGATTGGGGTTGATAATTCTGGGAGGGTAATCGGAGCGGACGAAAAGGATGAAATCAGGGCAGCGAACAAATCCCATGACCACAAGCCAAGCATCTATCCTGAAATCTCTCGGGTTTATGTTGACGGCAAGCTTGTTCTTGTTGTTGAAGTTGAGAAGCTTGAAAATACTATACCTTCATGGAAAAACGTGACTTATCGCAGAGTAGGCGAGCATGACAAGCCGTTAAGCCCTGAGGAAGTTTTGAGATATGCTCGGGGTATGAGGATGCTTGAGTTTGACAGTCAGATTTGTCATGAGGCTAGTTTGGCTGACATCGATGAGAACAAAGTGAGATGGTTCCTGCGGACTGCTAAAGAGGAACGCAGACTCAATCTATCCGAGGATACACCTTTGAAGGATGCTTTAATACACTTGAAATTCCTGAAAAACGATAAACTAACCAACGCCGCCGTCCTATTATTTGGAAAATATCCAGAACGATTCTTTATCCAGTCAGAGGTTAAGTGTGTGGCTTTACCGACAACTGAGTTTGTTAAACCATATGATAGTTATCAGGTTTTTGAGGGGAATCTGTTCGAACAAGTGGATAAGGCAACAGCTTTTGTCCTCGAAAATATTCGCAGACCACTTTGGATAGAACCAGGGAAAATACAGGCTGCAAACCCATACGAAATACCAGAAAAGGCTATCAGAGAAGCTATTGTCAACGCTATCGTACACCGTAACTATTATTCGCCAAGTAAAACAGTGGTGCGTGTACATCCTGACCGTGTCGAGATTTGGAATCCTGGACAGTTGCCGCCTGAATTGAGTTTCGACGACCTTAAAAAATCCCATGAATCAATTCCATTCAACCCTCAGATATTCAAGCAGTTCTTCCGAGTAAAGTATGTTGAGGATATTGGTGGCGGGACTGTTGATATTGTCGGATTATGTAAAGCGGCTGGACTTCCTGAACCTGAATACTTAGAAACAAAAGCTAGTTTTATTGCATTAATATGGAGATCATTCCTAGTAGAAAAACGCCTTGCTGGTCTGAAATTAAATAATCGACAACGTCAGGCAATAGGATATGTTAGGGAATACGAGAGAATTACCAACAAGGAGTACAAAAATGAATTTAAAGTGGGTAGAACAACTGCATTGCGTGATCTAACCGATCTTGTTGAGAAAAATATATTTGAAATACACGGAAAAGGAGCTGGAATATATTATGGTCTTAAGTCTCATGGTGCAATTTCGGGCGATAATGGTGCAATTTCGGGCGATAATGGTGCAATTTCGGGCGATAATGTCAAATCCTTTACTAAGAGCAAAAAGTCCTTTTCCACTCTCTGGCCTTTGAAAATACTCACTCTTCCTGCGCGCCTGATTGGGCGGCTGTTCTCTAGGGTTAATAGCGGGCGGGATGCATCTGAAAGTAAATACACGCAGATTGTGGGAAAATATTTAAATGATAAATCTGAAAGAAATAATTATGACAGAGAAACACGAAGGCATGTACATTCACGAGACAATAGTCTTGAATGGAAGGGAAGTAAAGGTATCAAGGATCAAGCCAGAATATCTAACAACATTAGAAGAATTCGAAGCCTTCCTGAAGCCGATAGCCCGAAAAGTGGCGAGAAGGCAGATGAGAGAAGAAGAGATGAAAAAGCAAAGAAAGGCGTCCTAAAAACCAAACTAATCCTTGGATCAGTGTTTTTCTCGCTTGTCCTAATTTCAGCCCTTGGAATGAATGCATTTTCTGGCAGCGGGTATGCCTTGTTTGTAATTCCTCTAGTTATGGCCGGATTGTTTGCTAAAGCGCCTGGAATCCTGAAAGCTAAACAAGCATCCAATCCTAAGGCAGTGAAGCTTGCTTTGGAAGAGTTGAAGAAGAAAGGCAGGATAGATGTTTACTTGGACACGAACATACTTTGGGGTTATTTTGAAGACAAATACAATGAGCTAAGAAATAAAACAAGAAAAGGCCATGGAAAAATAACTGAATTTTTACTTGGAAATATAGAGTTGTTTAACTTTTTTGTTTCCTCCTGGGTGAAAGCTGAAGCTGGCAGACATCTCCGTGGATGGGGAGCCACTAAGGAAGAGGCTAATAAAATATGGTATGAGTTTCTCAGAGACTTAAAACCTGAATATATTGAAGAAATTACTTTTAGGAATGAAGTAGTAGATATTGTATTTAATTCTGAAGTTCCTTTCAAAAAACGTGTTAATAATATTTTGCATTTGCACATTGCTAAAATTGACAATTTGTTTATGCTTACAGGAGACAACGAGATTGTTGAGAAAGGCATCCAGTTCTACGACAAAGTAATGAGTTATCATGACCTGCGTGAAACAACAGAAAAATATTTAAATGATAAGACCGAATCTACAATTGATAGAAATGGCAGACAAATACGAAAAAATGATGGAGGAAGTCACTCGAGTAATGCCCAGCGGAAGGAGGATAAAGGTCCTTCGAGTCAAGCCAGAATATTACATAACCCACGAAGAGTTCGAGAGGAGACTAGAGAAAACGCTCAGGAAAATAATCCGCAGGCAGGAGAAGCAAAGAAAGGCATCCTGAAAGCCAAACTAATCCTTGGAGCAATGCTGCTGTCGCTTGTCCTTATCTCAACTTTGGGATCGGCACTGACTCAAGGCCAGACAGCCGCAATAGACGGGAAAACATATCAGACGATAATCATTGACGGGAAGGCTTATGCACTGATGGCGCCAGAGGATGTTGCAGGAAAGTCTTACACGATAAAAGGGGTGTATTATCCCGGCTTCAACTCCTCGGAAATAAATACTGAACGTTCTTTAGTCAAGACTCCAGGCAGGCATACGCTGCTGTTCACTTTTGGGGGCGAGTCTGCTTATGCGTACAATCTCGCATCTGATAATATAAGCTTTGTCCCGCCTAGCCCTGCAAACAATTCTGTTGTCTCAACTAACTGGACTTATATCAACATCTCAAGCGCTGAAGACCTGAACCAAAGCTTTCTTGAGTGGGGGTGGAGGAATGCGACAGGCTGCCAGAACTTCACGATGTCAAACGCTTCATTGGGGAACTGGTACTTTAATGTCAGCAGCATTTCAGACAATACTTACAACTACAGCGTTTTTGCTGAGAACCAGACTGGGGATTGGGTTCAGACTGGAAGGTATTTTGTCAGTGTTGATACTGCTTATCCAACTATAGATTTAGTCTCGCCTACTCTGGCAAACAACTCCTTCACTCCGAACAATTGGGTTTATGTAAACACGACAA
>Ga0210054_1000407_pt1 | contig 40690 bp, 38 predicted proteins | sample CryGeymeta201516_FD_185470 | JGI IMG/M metagenome (GOLD analysis project Ga0210054, IMG submission 185470) | Groundwater microbial communities from Crystal Geyser aquifers in Utah, USA - Crystal Geyser metaG 2015-16 (SPAdes) (version 2) | ecosystem: Environmental > Aquatic > Deep subsurface >... | reverse complement strand
TCTGGCGGTTGGGTTCGTTCACCGTCAACATGTAGGGTCCGGTGCCGACCGGCCAGCCATCCAGGGTCAGATTCCGCTCCGCCATGCCTGGTTGGTTGTAAAAGGCATCGGCTTCCCACGGCAGCGGAGCAAAGAATGGCATAGCCAGCCAGTAAACGAACTGAGGGTATTTGCCTTTTACCTTGATCCGGTAGGTATAGCGATCCACCGCCTCGACGCCCGCCAGCGGAAATCGACGCAGATCCAGCCAGTCTCGCCGCTTTGCGCCAGCCAAGGCCAGTGTCTCACTCAGCTTATCGAAACCCAGTATGTAATTCGCCATCAGGCCGGCAATCGGCGATTGCAGACGCGGCGAGGCCAGGCGCTTGATCTGATAGACATAATCCGCCGCGGTCAATTCACGGCTGCCCTGCTCCGGAAAGTCCGGAATCGCTCGGGCCTTGGCTAATACTGCCGCCGGCATCGGGATATAGATCGGCTGCCCCAAGCCAGATCGGGCAAAGGCCGGGTGCGACTGAAAACGGATGCCTGGCCGGATATGGATTTCATAAACGCTTGCGGCGATGGCGGAGGCTGGGGCGGCGGGCGGCAATTCATGACCGGCCGAATCGAAATAGCGGGCTTTGGGCACGGCCAGCGCGGTCAGCGGCACGAGCTGGTACGGCCGCTTCAGATAATGGTATTGCAGCGGAGGCTCATAAATCTGGCCGGTAAATGGGGTTTCGTTGGCGGAATAGGAACGGGCCGGATCGAGATGCTTAGGCCGCTCGGTAAACGCCGAATAAAAGATTGATTGCCCGCGCTCGGTAGCCGGGTAGGGATTGTTCACCGGCCCGGAGCAGGCCGACAGGAACAGGGCTAAAAAAAATAAAACCGGGCGCATAGCCGGCTAGTTTAGCCGATATGACGCCCGGTTCGGCCCGGATTTGACGTTAAAAAGTCAGACCTTCAGATCAGCCATGGACTTGCCGCCGGCCAACCATTCTCCGACCCAGCGTGGCTGCTTGCCGCGACCGGTCCAGGTCAGGCTTGGATCGGCCGGATGGATATACTTGACGGCGACCTTGCCGGCGGAGCGGGTCTTGGCCTTTTGCCCGGACAGCAATTCATCCAGACTGATACCCAGGCTCTTGGCCTTATCACGGAATTCCTGCAACAGTTTCTGCCGCTCACCCTTTTTGCGCGCTTCCATTTCAACGGCGATTTCGCCTTGCAATGCCTTTAGTTCGACAATCGAGAGCGATTTAAGATTAATTTTCATCGTAAGCCTTCATGGTGATATTTCGATTGGGGAAACACCCGTTTCAATTCGGGATGGGCCAATATATTCCAGTAGGCATTTTTATGTCAATAAACCAGATGTGCATTCCAAAATTCATTTAACCTTTGCCGCATCAGGCGCGGCATACGGCGCGCGATATTCTATCCTTGCCGATGTTCGAATCTTGCTCAATTGGCCATCGATCTGTTGCCGCTTTTTATCGTTGATTAGATAAGCGCCGATAGTCTGGGTCGCCGGCTCAAAGGCAATCGGCCGTTCCTGAACGCCTTCCAGAACGATGATATTCAATTTACCGCCCTGGTCCATGGTCAGGGATTGGCCTGCTTTCATGGCGGAGAACCTGTCCAGCGCATCCTTGGGCAATTCCTCGGCGCCCTTCACTACCCGCTGGCCGCCGACGGTAATCCCCAGTGCTTGGATGGCCGCCGCCAAGGCCTGAACAGTACCGCCTTTCTGGACCAATTCGCGCGCCTTGGCAATATTCTCCGGCGTGGTATTGGCCACCAGATAAGCCAATTGATAAATCTTGTGCTGGCTAAACAATTCCGGGTGACCATCGTAATAGGCCTTTATTTCAGCCTGTGCCGGCGCCACCACGTCGCGGGTCATGGTTTCTATCTCCGACTGGGCAAGTATTTGCCGCCGGGCGGCATCCAGTTTCCATTGGACCTCCGGTTTTTCGTTCAGCTTGGCCTTGACAGCTTCTTGAGCCAGCAATTCTTGATCGACAATATTCTTCAAAGCCAGATTGGCCATCGCCTGACCTTGGCCGTCTGTTCCTTGACCAAGTTTTGCGGTCTCCGACTGGATTTGATCGGCCGCGATTACCTGGCCATTAACCAGCGCGGCGGGCTTCAAATTGTTCGCGGATTTATTATCGGTATTGCAGCCGACAAGCAATAACAATGACAACAGCGCGCAACCGGCCAAACCATTCAAATGCGACATTTTTCATCCTTAATTTGATATTGAATCAGAGTACTTCGGCGGCATGATCGGCCAGACGGGAACGCTCGCCCCTGGCCAGCATGACATGGCCGCTATGCGACCAACCCTTGAATCGGTCGACCACATAAGTCAGACCGGAACTACCTTCGGTTAGATACGGCGTATCGATCTGGGCAATGTTGCCTAGACAGACCACCTTGGTGCCGGGACCGGCGCGCGTAATGAGCGTCTTCATCTGCTTGGGCGTCAGGTTCTGGGCCTCGTCAATGATAAGGAACTTGTTGAGGAAGGTCCGGCCGCGCATAAAATTGAGCGACTTCACCTTGATCCGGGAACGGATCAGGTCCTGGGTCGCCGCCCGGCCCCATTCGCCGGCCTCGTCGTCCGACTTGTTGAGCACGTCCAGGTTATCCTCCAGGGCGCCCATCCAGGGCGTCATTTTTTCCTCTTCGGTGCCCGGCAGGAAGCCAATGTCCTCGCCCACCGGCACCGTCACCCGGGTGAAGATAATCTCGCTAAACAGTTTCTTTTCCAGGGTCTGGGCCAGGCCTGCCGCCAGGGTAAGCAAGGTCTTGCCAGTGCCCGCCTGACCCAGCAAGGTAACGAAATCGACATCCTGGTTCATCAGCGCGTTGAGGGCGAAATTCTGCTCCCGATTGCGCGCCATGATGCCCCAAACGCTGTTCTTCTGATGGCTGAAATCCTTGATGGTGGCGAGCGTAGCCGTCTTGCCGGTGACATTCATGACCTGGGCGTAGAAGGGTTTGCCGCCTTCTTGATAAACGAACTCATTAATCAACATGAGCTGGGCGACCGGGCCAGTCAGGCGGTAATAGACCCGGCCGTCCTGTTGCCAGGATTCCATGTCCTTGCCGTGGCTATCCCAAAAATTCTCCGGCAGCTCCCGCACACCGCTGTAGAGCAGGTCGGTGTCCTCCAATACCTTGTCGTTGAAATAATCCTCGGCCAGAAAACCCAGCGCCCGCGCCTTGATACGCATATTGATGTCTTTCGACACCAGGATGACCGGGCGCGCCGGAAATTCATGTTGTAGATACGACACCACGCCCAATAATTGGTTATCCACCTTGGTCGCCGGCAATAAGGACGCGATGTCGCTCTCGATCGTCTTGGTTTGCAGGTAGAGGCGGCCAGTCGCGGCCTTGTGGCTATGCTCGGCCAGCGCTATCCCATCGACGATATTCAGTTCCTGTGTGCTGACGATCTCCTCCAGGAAGCGACTGGCCTGGCGGGCGTTGCGGGCGACCTCGGTCACCCCCTTCTTGTTGTGATCCAACTCCTCCAGTGTGGCCATGGGGATGTATAGATCGTGTTCCTGGAACCGGAACAAACAGGTCGGGTCGTGGAGGAAAACGTTGGTGTCGAGGACGAACAGCTTGGTCTGTGCTTTGGGTTTGCGCGCCATGGGCTAGGTTGCGAGTAGGTTGATAAAATCAGAGGGTCTGGACAAAGGCCAATACCTCCTGAACATGATCGGGCACCTTGACGCCGCGCCAGGCCTTGGCGATGTGGCCCTGGTGGTCGAGCACGAAGGTGCTGCGCTCGATGCCGCGCACCTTCTTGCCGTACATGTTTTTCATCTTGATGACGGCGAACAGCTCGCAAGCCTGTTCGTCGGCATCGCTGAGCAGTTCGAACGGCAGATTCAGCTTGGCCTTGAAGCCCTCGTGCGATTTCAGGCTGTCGCGCGAGATGCCGAACACCTTGGCGCCGAGCGCGGCGAATTGGGGATGCAACGCAGCAAAATCCTGGCCCTCGGTGGTACAGCCGGGGGTATTGTCCTTGGGGTAGAAATAGAGCACGACGCACTGGCCCCGATAATCGGCCGGACGAAACAGGGTGCCGCCCGTGCCTGGCAATTCGAAATTCGCAACGATCTGGTTTTCCATCGAGGATCAAGGCCGCGCCATAACTGTTTCGCGGCATTATGAGTGGCCGGGCCGGCCTCGGCAAGCTGACGATTAGCGGTTGCCGGCCTCCGCGTCCTGGAGTTTTTTTTGCTCGGCCGCCAATGCCTGTTCCAGCCGCGCCTTGGTTTCGGCCTCAAGTCGTTTGCCGGCCTCGATATCCTTGGCCTTGGCCTCGGCTTCGACGGCCGCCACGCCGACCGTCTCGCCAGCGCCGCAGGCAGCCAGTGCCAGCGACAACACCAGCATCAACAGACGCCTCATTGCCTACCCTCCTTCTTAACCCGGTTAAACCAAATCTTGCTGGGCGATCACCGCTGGCAAGCGTTTGGGCGCCTTGATGCGCACCTGTTTGTTCACATTCATGCGGCCGAAGACGACCTCGATGTCAGCGGCGGCCACGCCGAATTCACCCGCCAGAAAACGCACCATGTGGTCGGTCGCTTTACCCGAGCGCGGCGCCGCCGTGACGCTGACCTTGAGTTGATGGCCGTAGGGCTTGCCGATGGCATCCTTTTTAGCGCTGGGCTTGCCAAGGATATTCAGCACCAGGGTGTCGCCATCCCAATAAAAAAACGACTTCGCCGCCGCTTTGTCCGTCGGCTTATTCTTGCCGCTATCCGTTTTCATTCATCCATCCTGCAATGAACCTTGTCCTGTTCGCATAGACGCGAATCGGTCGCGCCATCCGTTTCATTGTCCATTCTGCCTGAAATCAGGCTGGCCGCAACGATCAGCGCGCCGCCCAGCCACTCCTGGACGCCCATCGCCTCGCCGGCCCAGTACCAACTGAAAAACGCCGCCGCCACCAGTTCGGTGAGTAGGATGACGATGGCCCGGTTGGCCGGGGTATGGGCCAGGCCGTATTGCACCGAAAAGGTCGCCAGGACCAGCAAGCCCCCCGTCAGCACGACCAGCGTCCAATCGAATCCGGTCAAAGCGGCCAGACGGGCCGCCAGATCGCCCTCCCCGGCTACCGGCAGCAAGGCGATCAAGAGTACGCCGGCGAATATCCAGACGCTACGCCGCTCGGTCGGGACCTGCTTGAGCTTACGCGCTAACACGTTAGACAAGGCAAAAGTGAAGCCGGCCGACAGGCCGAGCCATTCCGCCACGTTGGCCGGAAAAGGCAGGCCGCCATCGAGGTCATAGAGCATGACCACGGCACCGAGCATGGCCATGACAATCACCAGCCAGCCCCAGGCCCCGGCCTTTTCGGCAAGTATCAGCCGGGCGAACAATACGGTCCAGAGCGGCGCCAGATAGAACAACAGCATGACCCGCATGATCTCGCCCTGGATCACCGCCAGCACATAAGCCAGATTGGTCCAGCCGGCCGCCAGCGCCACCGCAAGCAGCAACGGGCGATTGGCGGACGACCACGGCCGCCGGGGCGGAGAGATCGCCAGCATGATCGCCAAGGCGACCGCATACGTCAGCAGGGAAGACTGGCTGCCGGTCAGCCCGGCCTCGGCCAGCAGACGATAGGGATACCAGGCGACGCCCCAGACGCAGGCCGCCACGAGCAGTGCCAGGGACGCCAGCGGGCGGCGCGAGGAGGTGAACATACGTATAATGATGGCCTTCGATTGTCAGGACAACGCCGAAGTGAATCCCCGTCTAGATCAATTGCAGCCCTATCCGTTTCAGAGGCTCAGGGAGCTGTTCGCCGGCGTGACCGCCAACCCGGAACTGTCGCCGATCAATTTGTCCATCGGCGAGCCGAAACACCCGACCCCGGCCTTCATCGGCGATGCCCTGACGGCCAATCTGGCGGGTCTGGCCAATTATCCCATAACCCAGGGCAGCGACGCCCTGCGCGGCGCCATTGCCGGCTGGTGCGAGCGACGCTACGGCGTGAACCTGGACCCGGCCAGCCAGATACTGCCGGTCAACGGCAGCCGCGAGGCCTTGTTCGCCTTCGCCCAGGCGGTCATCGACCCGAGCAAACACGTCAAACGGGTGCTCTCGCCCAACCCCTTTTACCAAATCTACGAAGGCGCCGCCATCCTAGCCGGGGCCAAGCCCTACTTTCTCAACACCCTACCGGAAAACGGCTACCGCCTGGCGCTCGATGAGGTGCCCGAGGCTATGTGGGAAACGGTGCAACTGGCCTACGTCTGCTCGCCCGGCAACCCCACCGGCCAGGTGCTGACGCTGAACGAATGGCAGGCGCTGTTCGACCTCTCCGAGCAACACGGCTTTATCATCGCCGCCGACGAGTGCTATTCCGAGATCTACTTCGACGAAGACGACCCGCCACTGGGCGCGCTTTCCGCCGCCGAGATGCTGGACCGCGACTTCAGCCGGCTGGTGGTGTTCAACAGTCTGTCCAAACGTTCCAACGTACCCGGTATGCGCTCCGGCTTCGTTGCCGGCGACGCCGAGTTGATCCGGCAATTCCTGCTCTACCGCACCTATCACGGCAGCGCCATGAACCCGGCCATCCAGGCCGCTTCCGCCGCCGCTTGGCAGGACGAGGCACATGTCGTGGAGAACCGCCGCCAGTACCGAGAAAAGTTCGCCGCCGTGATGCCCATCCTGCAGGACGCGCTCGCCTTCGCGGCGCCCGATGCGGCTTTCTACCTCTGGGCGAAAGTGCCGGGAGATGACACCGAATTCGCCCGCGAGCTGTACCGGCAAAAAAACGTCAGCGTACTGCCCGGTTCCTTTCTGGCGCGCGACGCCGGCGGGATCAACCCCGGCCGGGGATTCATACGCATCGCATTAGTAGACAACTTGACGTCCTGCCTTGAGGCAGCGCACCGCATCAAGGATTTCATTTCGCGAAATTGAACCCATCGGTTTTCAAGCTGGCCGTTATCGGCGTTCAAGGACCCAGTTTGCGATACAGGGTCCGCTCGCTAATGCCCAGTTTCATGGCCAATGCACGTTTGTCGCCGCCTATTTGGCCTAGCGCCCAATGAACATACTCGGTCTCGACCCGCCCAAGTGGCATGATGCTGGTCAGCCTTTCCGGCAATGAACCAGCCTTGATCTCTGGTGTGATCGCAGTCATCTCTTCGCGGAAATGATCCGGCCGCAGGGTATCGGCATCAGCCAGCAGAATGGCCCGTTCCAACAGGTTGCGCAGTTCGCGGATGTTGCCCGGAAAGTCGTAGGCCATCAGCCGTGCCAACGCCTCGTCGCTCAAATGAACGGGCCGATCGGGGGCCAGCCTGGCCAACAGGTGTTCGATCAGGATGGGAATGTCCTCGCGCCGCTCCCGCAGGGCCGGTAAATGGACGGGAAAGGCGGATATGCGGTAATACAAATCCCGCCTGAATGCGCCTTCATCCACCATCTGCTTCAGTTCCCGGTGAGTCGCGGCCACTAGCCGAAAATCGGCCCGCAGGGTTTCCACGCCACCCACCCTGCGGAAGGTATTGGACTCCAATAAACGCAGTAGTTTGACCTGAAGATGCAACGGGATGTCGCCCACCTCATCCAGAAACAACGTCCCGCCGGCCGCCGCCTCGACCAGACCGATCTTGCGCTGATTAGCGCCGGTGAAGGCGCCCTTCTCATAACCGAACAGCTCCGATTCGAATAGGGTCTCGGTCAAGCCCGAACAGTCCACTGGCACGAAGGGCTTGCCATTACGCGGGCTCAATACATGCACGGTCTGAGCGGCCAATTCCTTGCCGGTGCCGGATTCGCCCAGCAACAACACCGGGGTCACGGCCGGCGCTACCCGGCTGACGAATTCCAACATGCGATTAAAGGCCGGAGAACGACCGACCATGCCCGAGCTGTCGGTCCGGTCGCCGATCTGATCCAGAAAATTCAGGGTCTCGACGAAATAGGCTAGCTTGCCGTCAGCGCCATTGATCGGAATCAACTCGACATCGACGTGTTCCTCGCCGCGCGGCGTGTAGTGCAGATGCAAGGCGCGACTGACCTCGCCGCTCTTCTCCGCGACTAAGCGAGGGCAAGACTCGCCGCACTGGTCGCACGGCTTATCGAGATGGTGGGAAACTTCATAGCAAGTCCGACCAATTATGGCGTTTGGATTGCCAACTTCGCGGCGATAAGCGTGATTGGCGGCCATGATCCGGTATTCGCGGTCAACCAGGATGCGCGGCTCGGGCAAGGCATCAAGCAGGGAAAGCAACTCTACAGGCGGGGTCATATTGTTATCGGTAGCGGGACTGTCAATATTGTCGGTAATTTCAGACAGAACGGTCAACCGCCATCGACTGTCAATCATCATTCTGGTTTCAGGTAGGCGATATCGGGCAATCAAGACAACCATAGCAACTAAGACATATCTGTCTGTCAGATTAGACAAAAAACTCATAGCTTCATACGCAGCCCCTCGGGAAATTTTGTTTTATTGTTTAATATCAACAGGCTTAACTCTATTTAAAGCGCCAAAATAGCTGGCACGATAACTGCTTATAACATGCCACAGCCCAACAAAAGCTGTTGTCATTCGATACGCGGGACACGTTCATTGGCAATGGTGGGTTGTAAGACTTTTCTCCTCAAGGAACTCGGGGAGGGGCTCTTTCTCCTCCTTCCCCTCCCCGATCTTTTTTCCTTGCCTCTATCAAGTTTTATCAAGCTGTAGGGCAAAGACCGAGTAAAATGCTCAGCACCTACAAGATTGGGTATTGGGAGTTTGTTGACATGAGTGCTATACCTTGGTTTTCTCCATCTTTTCCTCGGTAAATCCGATGGTTTCCGCGTCATACCACTCCTTTTGATGGATGATTCGAGTAACCAGCGTGGTGTCGATTTTTTCATACCGCTTATGAAAAATCAGATATCCACTGGCGCCGAAATTCACGACCATTTTGCGAACATTCGGGCGGTCTTCCATTGGCGCACCACTTATCGGATTTACCTCCAGATATTCGAGTCCAGCAATGATGGCCGCGTTGCCATTGTCGGCAATCATCACATCAAATTGCGCCAGAAATTCGTAGAGTCGCTTGATGTCAGCACGCGCTGTGCCAGAAAGTTTTAAGTGTGGCATGCGGGCAATTGGGCATTACGATCGACCTTCACTTCTTTCGCCCATGCCCTAACCTCATCGAGCGTGAGATGAAGCCCTGTTGCTTCAAAGTGAGTAGCAGAATTGTCTATGCTTTCCAAGATAGCCTGCTGGGCTTCCTCTGTCTTGAGGTAGCGTTCGATGGCTTCTTTCATGAGGTAGTGCGACGTGCGCTTCTTTGCGACCGCCAGAGACTTGAGACGATCACGGTGTGATGTATCCAGCTTGAGGGTCACGGTGGATGCGCGTGGCTTTTCGAGTGTGCTAGGCATGGTGTCACCTGTTACGTGTATGGTATTACCATTCTATGCAAAAACCCTGGCGTGTCAAATCGAAGATGGGTGACCGCTTGAACGTTGAAGGGTTGGCGTCGGGATAGTGCACAGGAGGCGCATAGCTTTCGGGCCACTGTGTTCATGGTTCCTTGCATAGTGTTTGGTATTACCGTGCTTGTACCCAGGGCGGCCGGATGTCGCATGAAGTCAAGCCGAAGTTCACGCCGCCTCGTTTATCATAAGGAAGACTGAACCAATTCTGGTTATCGCTGGGTGTACCGCTGAGCTACTTATACTGTGCCGTATGCAAAATCGTGAAAAATCGAACATTACGCTCCATGCTTGGCAAGCACAGCGTTTAGTTGATCCTCGCTGGCGAAATTCCATTGGATTGGCCAGTATGGTCAGCCGTTAACCGCCCTTCCCAGATCATGTTTCAGACCCATTACCAACGCATCGGCGGCGAGGCCAAAATCCGCCAACTGGTGGATCGTTTCTACGCCATCATGGATGAGTTGCCCGAGACCTATGGCATACGCAAGATGCACGGCGAGGATTTGAGTCACCCTGGGCAAAAACTGTTCGACTTCCTGTCCGGCTGGCTGGGCGGCCCGCAGCTTTATGTGGAAAAGCACGGCAATCCCGTTCTGCGTCGGCGACATCTGCCCTTTGCCATCGGCGCTGCCGAGCGCGACCAGTGGCTGCTGTGTATGCGCCAGGCCCTGGACGAGGTTGTCGATGCGCCCGAGTTACGCCAGGAGATGTTCGCCGCCTTTGCCAAGTTAGCCGATCATATGCGCAACCAAACAGCTGACCACTCGCCCCGTCCTTGAACCGGCGATGAATCGAATACCATGCAACGTCTAAAATCCTTCTCAATTTCCTGGTTCGCCATGGTCATGGGGTTGAGCGGCCTTGCCATCACCTGGGAACGCGCCGAAGAAATACTGCATTTGCCATTCCATCCCAGCCCGGCGCTGCTGGTTTTTGCAACGCTGACCTTTGTCGTCCTGACTGGCCTGTATGGCGCCAAGATGCTGAAATACCGCGAGGCGGTCAGGAAGGAATGGGCGCATCCCATTAAGATGAATTTCATCCCCACCTTTTCCATCGCGCTAATACTACTTGCCATCGCCTGGCAGCCGTTCAACGCGGCGTATTCTCAATGGCTCTGGATCGTTGGCAGCGCGGTCCAACTGCTGCTTACGCTGTACATCGTTTCCTGGTGGGTGCACCACACCCAGTTTGAAATCGTCCACCTCAACCCTGCCTGGTTCATCCCGGTGGTGGGCAATATGCTGGTACCCATCGTCGGCATCCAGTTTGCCCCGAACGAGGTGTCCTGGTTTTTCTTTGGCCTGGGTCTGATGTTCTGGCCGATTTTGCTGGCTATCGTGTTTTACCGGATCGTCTTTCACGGCAGCCTGCCGGAGCGACTACTACCGACACTGTTTATCCTGATTGCGCCGCCCGCTGTGGGCTTCGTGTCCTATGTCAAATTGACCGGCTCGGTCGATGCCTTCGCCCAGGTCTTATACAACGGCGGCCTATTTTTTACCCTGCTACTGTTTTTTCAGGCGAAATGGTTCACCAGACTGAAATTCTTTCTGTCGTGGTGGGCCTATTCGTTCCCGCTTGCCGCCATCGCGATAGCCAGTCTAGTCATGGTTCAACACACCGGCAGTCTGATCTACCTGCGGCTATCCGGCGTGCTTCTGGGCATCGCCAGCGTGGTCATCGCCAGCCTGCTGGTCAGAACGGCTATCGCTGTCAGCCGCAAGGAAATCTGCGTCGAGGATTAACCCGTCTTGCCCACGCAGGCTGGAATCCAGTTTGTTGATTTGACTGGGTTCAAAGCTTCTGATGGCTGCCGTCGCACAAAGGGCCGTTACCGCTATGTTTGCAGCCACAGAAATACACGGTCCCGGTCTTGTCCGCCTTGTACTCCACCGGGTTGAACGCCGTACCCTGATGGCCGCCGTCGCAGAACGGCTGGCTCTTGCTGCGGCCGCAGGAACACCACCAGTAGCTCTTGCCGGCCTCGACTTCGACGGCGTAAGGTGTTTTTTGGGCGACGATAGGTTTGCTCATGAGTGGCTCCTTACTTTGCCTGGGCTTCGATGGCGATATCGATGGTCACCTCATCACCGACCAGAGGCGCGTATTTTCCGGCATTGAAGTCGGAACGTTTGACCGTGACGGTGGCATTGGCGCCGATCGCATCGCGCTTCATCATCGGATGCAGCGCGTGTTTGAAGGATGTGACGATCAGCGTCACTGGCCGGGTGACACCCTTGATGGTCAGATTGCCCGCCACTGCCACCGGCGAGTCGCCGTCGAATTTCACCGACGTGGACTTGAAGGTGGCGGTCGGATAGTCGGTCGTGGCCAAAAAGTCCGCGCCCTGTATGTGCTCGTTGAACAATGCGCTGCCGGTATCCACCGACTTCATGTCGATAATCACATCGACCGAGCCGGTCCTGGCCGCGCTATCCAGTACCACCTCGCCAGTCGTCCTGTTGAAGCGGCTTAGCTGGGTTGAATAGCCCATATGGCTGTATGAAAAACGCGGATACGTGTGATTGGCATCGAGAACGAAGGTTTCCGGCGCGGCAAAGGCCGAAGCGGCGAACGCAAGCGCGAGTAAAGGCAATAGCAGTTTCATGATGTATCTCCTTGGGTGGGACGGTTATTTCCGAGCCGCTTGGGCAGCGGCCTGGATGTGGAAAACGATCTGGACTTCATTGGCCACGGTGCCGAAATCGGCCCACTCGCCCTCGCCGATAGCAAAGTCGGCCCGTCTCAGGGTAAACCCGCCGTCAAACCGGGCGGTCGCGCCCTGACCGGCGTAGGTGAACGGCGCGGTCACGGCTTGCGATCGGCCTTTGATGGTCAATGCGCCCTTGGCTTCATAACGATTGCCGCCCAGTGGCCGCACCGCGCTGGAGACGAAGCGAGCGCGGGGAAAGACCTTAGCGTTGAACCATGGCCGGCCAAGCACCTCGTCGTTGGCCTCCTGCGAGCCGGCATCAACACTATTCAAATCGACGTCGATCACCACGCTCGCTGCCGACGCCTTGGCCGGATCGAAATTCAACTGCGCGGCGAACCGATTGAAACCGCCCTGAACCGGCACGCCCATCTGCCGAAAGGTGAAGCCAAGCCGGCTCTTATCCAACTGCACCGCATTGAAAGACGCCGACAGAGCGGGTCCGGTCAGGATGACCAAAAACAGCAGCCAAACTAGCTGTCCACGTTTCATGATTGCCCCTTAGCCATGGCTCGGCGACCAAGCCATGGCAACATCCGCATCAGGATGTCGTCGCGGTCGATCAGATGATGTTTCAGCGCGGCCGCCGTATGGCTGGTAACCAACGCCAACATCAGATAATTGAGCCACCGGTGAATAGCCGCCAGCAGATTGCCGAGTTCCCGGTTCTTGGCCAGTAGGTCCGGGATCGGCAACAGGCCAAAATAGACCGTCTGAAAGCCCTTGGCGGAACTCATCAACCAGCCGGTCAGCGGCACTGCGACCATTAGCAAATAAAGTAGATCATGGACGGCATGGGCGCTAAGCCGCTGCCATGCCGGCATGGCAGCGGGCAAATCCGGCGGCCGGTGGCCGACCCGCCAGAGCAATCTAACCAACAGCAACAAGAAGGCCGTCACGCCGGCCCACTTGTGCCATGAATACAGCCGCAGCTTGAACGGCGACAAATGCAGACCCTGCATATAGAACCCAACCGAGAATATGGCCAGGATCAGCACCGCCATCAGCCAATGCAGGGCAATGGCGGTATGGGTGTAGGCGTTGATAGGCTGTCCTGCGGTCATGGTCTGTTATGGCAATACCATAGTAATTTAGTTGGACTATAGCCCATATTAACGCGAAACTCACGTAGCCAATAGGGCGGGCCATGCCCGCCGCAACGGCGCCGGGTGAACGGCGACCTTGGGCCGCCCTATGGTGTAAAGGATTTGGGGCGCTGATGCTCCATGATCGTTAGAGGTGGCCAACGATTCGGGGCTGAGCTAATTTGAAAAAAGGCCTAGCCGGACACGCCGACCAGGCCTACCCCGGATATTGCATAAATTGCGGCGTCCGATAGAAGACGCCCGCACTGCCCCTATTTACTAAATTGCGCCTCTTCGATGAGCGCCTTGTATTGATAACCGGTGCCGAGGTTTACGTCAGCTTTCAGGTTGCCGGAACAGACCACGATATCGCCCACGGTCGGGCTTTCCTTACTGACCGCAACTATCGAGTCGGTTGGCGCCGTGCCGGTGCTATCGGACAAGGTAATCCAGTTCTTGCCCAGAATATTCCGGCTGATCTTCATCACCTTGGCGCGCAGCATGACCTTCTTGCCCGTCAGTTGCGCCCGCTCGTTAAAGATTTCCGCCACGGTCTTGCCGCCCTCGGCCTTGGCGATTTCACCGGGCTTCGGGGCACTGACATCGGCGACTTTGCCAACATTGACACGCTTGTGCACATCATCCTTGGGCATATCCTTGCGGACGACATGGATGCGCGAGACGAAGCGAATGTTGGCAAAGGTCTGATTCATCGCCTTGCTCTTGAAATCTTTCATGACATCGCCGCCGCTGTATTCGATCTTGTCCCCCACCAGCACCTCCATGGGCAGCACGGCGAGCCATTCCTCCTTGCCCGCCGCATTGGCTTTTATGTAAGTATAACCGCCGGCGGTCTTGGTGTAGCTTACGGTGGCGGAATTGATTCCGTCCTTGGCGGCAAAGCCGATAGGGGCATAAAACAGGGCCACGATGGATATGGCGCCGATCATTCTATAAAAATTCATTGCTGCTCCAATAATTACCGAAAGTTGAACAGATTCGCCTTGGCTGCCCCATTATTCGGGTCTGGTGCCAGGGCCTGTTTGGTCTCCTTGATGGCAGACTCCACCTTCCCGTGTTTGGCAAGTATAACTGCCATATTGTTCCTTAGTCCCAAAGAATCACTGCCCAAGGCGAGCGCGCAACGCAAATCGGCATACGCCCTGCAGTGGTCTCCAGCCTGAAGATAGAGTGCGCCCAGATTGGCATAGGCATCGCCCTGCTGCGGGTTGATCGCCACGGCCGGCTCGAAGACATCAGGAACATGAACTGGAGTTTTTGATGCCGCGTGATTGGCGTATTCATGGTTTCAAACGTGGCAATGGACCGTTACAGTCTCAACCCGAGCGGGCTGGCCAGGGACAGCACCCTGCCGTGATGATCCTTGATCGGCGGATCGAACAAGGCCGGATCGCCGGCTGGATTCACGCTGTAATGCTGAATAACCGTCTCGCTTACCGCCATGCCACCAGCAAAATTATGTATACGAAAAGGCATGACCGTGCCCGCCATCGGCCGGTAATCCGAGAACATCGCCGCCAGTTCCGTCGCCGCGCCGCCGAATTCGATGCGGCCGCTGATCCGGACGATGTAATGACTAACAACATCGACGTTGACCCGCATGGCCGGGCCCTCCGCATCCGAGACTTCCAGCGCGTCGGTCGCCACGCCATCCAGGGTTTCCTTGCCTGCATAGCGCAGGTTGTAAACGCCCTTCAGCAAGCCGTAGGGCAGGTCAAGCTGCTTATACTGGTAAATCACGGCCATGGCGCCCGGCCCAGAAATGGATTTCAACGCACTGCCGCCGCCGCTGCGCCAGACCTGATCGCCATTGAGTATGCGGGTTTCGGCGCCCCGCTGATAAGCGGTTTCCACCCGCAACAGGCGCGGCCGCTTGAACCAGCGTTTATAGGTTCCATGGTCACCGCGCACCGGCGCCTTGATCTCGCCCTCCGCATTCACAGCGGTGACCTTCTCGATCGCCTCGGCGCCGCCATAGGCCAGCACGATCTTCTCGACTAAAGCGAGTGATTCTTTGTCCTGCTCTGTCGCCCCAGCCGGAAGGCTAGACAGCAAGGCCGAGACGAGCAGGATCGGCAACAGCTTCTTCAGGATATGCATGGCTCACGCCTCGATAGTAGGTCGGAATTCATCCCGACAACCACGTCCAACGTGGCCATGTGTTGTAGGTCGGGATTTATCCCGACAACGCCGGTTCCATGGGCGGGTCTGGTTTCAACTCGACCGACGGCTGTGGCAACTGCGGTTTTAAGGATCATGGTTTCAGGCGCGTAGATCAATAGGTGCTCTTCAGCGGGGCGTTGACGGGGTCATGGATCGCGCCGTGGCAATTCAGATAGCACTTGCCACTGCCTGGCCCTATCTTTTCGAAGTAAAGCCGGCCCAGGCTATCGGGCTGGACGATATTCACATCGAAGTTGATGAGGTGGGCGTTGTTGACCGCATTGCCCTGGGTATTGCTGACCCCGTGGGCATCGTGGCAGGCGGAGCACGGCGCCTGGTAGGTCACGATATGGGAACTATGCGCCTTGAAGCTCTGATTGGCGAGCAGGCTTGCCCGGCTGTGGCAGGTGTAGCAAAGCTCATAGGTCAGCGGGCTCTCGACAGTGTTGTCGGCGGTCGTGTAGTTCTTCGCCAACAGATAGGCGTTGTTGGAACCATGCGGCCCTTTCGGCCCACTGACGTCGTCGTTGTTGTGGCAATCGGTGCAGGCGATCCGGCTCAAGGTGGTGTAGGGCGACAGCAGGCTGGGCACGTTCTGGTTGACTCCGATCGCCGCCACTGGGTGGAAGGATGGGTTGCCGGGGTCGAATTCCAGTCGGGTGTTCAACTGGGCAATCTGCCGGGTAATCGACAGACTGCTGCTGACGTTGTTGTCGCCATGACACTTGTAACAGATTTCCTGTTCGTACTGGGCGTACTTGATGGCCTGGCCGGCGGCGTCGATACCGGACACCCCGGCGAGCGACCCCGAGACCATGGGCACACCCGGCGACGGCGTCACATTCGACTGATGGGCATTATGGCAATCGGCGCACTCGACATGCTTGGGCGCCGCGCCGAGGACGAAGTTTTCCGCCGGATCGTGCTGGCCCATATAGTTCTGCACGAAATGGCCGCGACTCTTGGTTAGTTCGGCACCGATGTTTTTGCTGGCCACATTGCCGGTATGGCAGGCCAGGCAGTTATCCTCCTCGATGGCGTAGTTCATCAGCCGCTGATGGCCGCCGGCCGAGTGCGGGACGTGGCAATTGCCGCACGCGTTTTCCGCCACCGTCGTATAGGTCGAATTAGGCCACGGATTGGCGCCCGCGCCATTCCAGGTCTTGGTGGAGGTCGAATGCGAGGTCAGCGTCCAGCCGTCCTTGCTGTGACAGGTGGTGCACAGGCCGGAATATTGATTGGTCATCACCAGGAACTTGCCATTGCTGTTGTCGTGCGAATCGTGACAGGCAGTGCATTGCAGCTCTTTGTTCTGGTCCAGCCGCACCGGCGCCGGCAAGGTCAACGGATCCTTCAGTTCGAGGTTACTGGTGGCCAGAGCGCCATCGTAGACCAGCGAGACCGGATGGTCATCGGACAGGTCGGTGCCCAGTTTGGCGCGGCCATCAGGTATGAAACGGACCCCGCCGACGAAGGGTATCTCCGCCGGCCGGGTCAATAATGCGCCCAGGGCGATGGTACCATCGTGGCAACTCAGACAGAGTTTCGAGGCGCCGGTCGGCTGACCCACGGTAGCATGCAGAGTGCTGCTCTGATAGGGCGTGTAACTGGTCGCCGTATCGCTCTTGTTCCAGAGATAGGGAATATCGCGCCGCCCGTTATGCGGCGTATGACAGAAGACGCATATCTCCTCCTCGGTGGTCGACTTCACCGGGCCGGGGCCGGAGATCGAGAGGTTATGCTTGGTATCGAGGATGCTGCCGGAGGACACCGGGCCGGGGATCAGAACGCTGCCCGCTACCAGCAAGGCCAGACCGATCGTGTAACGCTTGGACATCATGGCAACTCGCCCCCTTTTAGGTACTGGAACATCTGGACCCGCTTATTGTAGGAGTCCGACACATAAATCACATTATGGCGGTCAATAAAGATGCCCGAGGGCGACCAGAAGTCGCCCAGTTCCTGGCCAGGCTTGCCAAAGGCCATCAGCAGATCGCCCTTCGAGTTGAACACCTGGACATTGTCGAACAGTGCGTCCACAACATAGATATTACCGTCGCCATCCACGGCCAGCCCCTTGGGCCGCGAAAAATAGCCCGGCCCGTCGCCGGCCCCGCCAAAGCTGTAGAGGAACTTACCCTCCGGGGAGAGCGCCTGCACCCGGAAGTTGAGCGCATCGGTCACGAAGATCGTACCGGACCGCGAGATCGCAATATCGGTCGGCGAGTGGAACTGTCCGGCTTCGCTCCCCTCCAGACCGATGACCCCCTTCAGGCTACGGTCGGCCAGGGAATAGCGCTGGATGCTGGAATGGAGGGTATCGACAACCAGCAGTTCATCGGCCGCCGCGTTCACTGCCAGTCCGGTCGGCCGGCCCATCCCGCCGCTCTTGATCTCACCCACCGGCTGCGCTTCGCCCTTGGCGAATATCTTGACCACGGCCTGCGCCGAATCGGAGACATAAATATGGCCACGGCGGTCATCGACGGCAATACCGATGGGCGACACGAAGCCATCGCCTTTTTCCGGCAGCAGAGCATATTTCTCGCCTTGGCGGTCATAGACGTGGACCTTCTTCAGGAAATTGTCCACCACATACAACCGACCTTCCGCATCCACGGCCACGCCATGTGGGTTGACCATGGGCGTTGCCGGCTTGCCTAGCAGGTATTTCAGGAAACCCTTGATGGCGCCATCGGCGATGCCCATATCTTCCGGCCGCGACACGGCATTGACAAAGCTGATCCGTGGAATCTCCGGCGGCGCCGGCCACAGTATGACTGGCGCGGGCTTGGCGTCCGGAACCGCCATTTTGAAGCAGCCCAGCCGGCAGTCAAGGTAGCCAGCGCCACGGCCAGGCCGACGGCCAACCTATAGCCAAAAATGCGCTTGAGCTTCATCGCCTTCATCCTTATTTCCGCTGTTAGAACTCAACCACGCCCACAGCGCGCGGCGGGTTGCCGACGGGGGGTCGGACTGAAGTCCGACCTACGTCCGACCTACGTCTGACCATCAATACAGCGTCCTGCGCAGGGTCACCAGCACCGAATTCCGTTTGCGCGTCTGGCCGCTCAGCAAGTCTTCCTGGTCCAGGAGGCGGTAGGTGGCATCGGCCCGCCAGATGCCATAAGACCATTCCCACGTAACTGCCGCGCCCTTGTCCAGAGTGCTGATGGTTGCCCCCTCGCTGACGTTGTACAGCGCCTCAAGCCGGACCTTGCTGGTGCCTGAAATAAGCCGCTGCGCATTGGCCGTGAAACCATGAAACTTGTCCTGGGCGCCGCTGTCCTTCAGGGTCGTCTGACCATAGTAGGCCGATGCTCCAAAAGAGGTTATGTAAGATGGCCTGAATTGCAGATTTTCTTGCACCTGCCAGCGCTTCCTGGAAGTGCCGGAAGTTGTGTCGCTGTCTTCGTAGTACATCCGGGTGCTACTCCAGCGCCAAGTCAGGTCGGCCTCCAGGGACTGGCTGGTGTCATCGGTCAAGACATCCGGGCGGATACCGCCCAGAAAGTCCTGCCTGCCATGGGTATAGCGATAGTCGATCCGCAAGGCCGACCAGAGATCGAAGCCGAGGCTGAAGTTCTGGCTGTATAGTGCATCGTCGAAGGCCGGGTTACTCAGATACATGTAGTTCACCACCACACTCTGGCCCTCTGCGATGGAGCCGAAGGAGGTGCGGCTTATCCTGACCGAGGTGCCAATGGCCTCAAGTGTGTAATCGAAGTCTTTTATATAAACGATGCTGAGGTCCGAACTGGTCACCACAAGGCTCGCCATATCCACATTTTTATTACCCAGCAGCGCCACGCCGCCGGTCGTCAGGGTATGGGACTCGATAGCCGGCAGGTTCACCCCGCCGATAGATCGATTGGTCACCCGGTAATCATGGCCCATATTGGCATGGATCATGCCCCAGGGGATGCGCCGCTGATAATTGAAGTTTACCCCGCCGCCATAGCTGCGGGTGCCGGAGGAACTACGGCTGGCACTCACCCCGACCCCCGAGGTGAGATTTTCATAAAGGGTGTGCGACAGGCCGGCGCCGACAGACATCTGGTCGACGCTGATTCCCTGGACCGTATCCTGGCTGTAATTGAACTGGTAACTGCTGCTGAGCTTCTTCCTGTGCCGCCAATTCAGGTTCTCCGACAGCGACAGGCCCGATGCGCTGTACCCGCCGCCGCTTTCCGACCACCGGTACGCCAGGCTGGAATTCAGCGACAGCCGGTCGCCAGGTCTTATCCGGTAGACATTCTGCACGTCGCCGGACAAATTTTTCGTCTGGCTTACCGAGCTCGACGTGGTCCTGTCCAAGAGGGTAAACGCCCCATTGAGATGGGTGTCGTTGTTTTTACGTTCGTGGCGCATGACCAGGGTGACCCCATCGCGGGTCTCCTGGGAATCATAAAACCCGGTCTGGGTCGTCGCGCTATGGTTATAGGACAAGGTAGTCGGCAGCACCTTGTACTTGAGCATCAGGGTCGCGCCATAGCCGGTACCCTCAGTGTCCGACTGGCTGGTGAGGCTGCTGGTCAAGGTCGAGTGCTGTTTACTGGCGAACAACTTCACGGTGTAGGGCCGATACGGCAGCACAGTCGTCTCGAAGCCATAACCCAGCAAGAAGGTTTTGTTATTGGTCTCCCGGCCGAGGTCCGGCTTCTCCGTCGTCTGCTGCCATTCCGGCTCCAGGCTGAGGGTGTAGGTAGCCAGGGCGGGGTGATACAGCCAGCCTGCCGTTTTAAAACTGAGCAGCTCGCCGATGGCCTGAGTATGGTTGGCCTCGGTGATATAAGGTCCGGTGCGGGTCTCGGACTCAGAACGATAAAAAAGATCGATGGCCAATTGCGGCCGGTCAACGGTGTATTGTCGGCCCCGAAATTCCGCCCAGACGTTGCTGCCAAGCAGCAGGCAAAGCGGGGCCAGGCCAGCCGAGGCCCACCAGGCCAGCCGCAGGGGTTTCGCCGAGCGGCGTTTTCCGCTGGCTGCGCGGCAGCAATGGCCCATTACCATAGCTCCTGATAATCCGCCTTCAACAGGCGGCTATCCTTGCCCAGGTGGGCGTTATGGCAGGTCAGGCAGTCCGGCTGGTCCTTGTGTACGGCCCGGTTGTGGATCAGCCCTTCGGCATGGCATTCGATACAAACCCTAGCCGCTTTTTTCGCCAGTAGATAGCGTTCGATGCCAGCGTGCGGGCCATGGCACAGAGTGCAAACCCCGGTGGCCACCGGGCCGTGCAGCCAGAGTCCGTCCGCCTCGGCCCGTGCCGGCGACTTGTCGGTGTGGCAGCCCACGCACAGCTTTTCCAGGGGCACCACCAACTTGCCGGAAACACCTGTGGTCACCTTGATACTCGCCTTCACCTCCTTATTTTTGCCGAAGCCACGGTAGCCGCCGCTGCCCGATGTCTGGTGACACAGATAGCACTGATTGGCGTCATAGGGGCCATGCGAGTAGCGGGTGGCCTTGACGACAATGCTTCGCCCCTGCCCGCCCCTCTTCTTGACCTCCACGGGTTTGACCACTACCTCATCTTCCGGTTTTTCCTCCTCGCCATACGGTGGCACCCCGGTAAAGAAAAAGGTCAGCACCTTATAGCGGGTCAGTGGGGAACAACCGGTCGCCAGGGTCGCGATCAGCCCCGCCGCCAATGCCAGGGCAAGCCCACGCCACAGCCCTCGGCCAAGGCAGCGGTACCCTGGCCGGCGTGGCGTGCCGATCGATGACGACATCCCGAGACGGTCTTATTTGATATTCGCGCCTTCTTCTTTGTTGGGCTCTACCGCGCTGCCGAGGCCTCCCTGTTTAGTGGATTCAGCGGCCATAGGCTTAATCTCGACCGGCGGCAACGGCTTGCCGATCCAGTTGCCGAAGCCATAGATGTTGACCTTGTGGTCGCCCAGCAGATTGCCGACATAGACCAGATAGTCAACCTTGAAGTTTGGGTCGACGTACTGCTTGAAGTAGTCCACGTTGTCGTAATCGAGGTGCAACCCCGAGGGCAGATACATGCTGCCGGTATGGGGGCCGTAGCCGCCGAAGAATAAGAGCAGGTCGGTGGATTTTTGGTCGAATATCTGCGCGTTCTCGAAGGCGCCATCCACCGCATAGACAAAGCCGTCATGGTCGACGTCGATGCCCTTGGGCCGGGCAAAGCCGCCCAGGGTATCGCCCTGATAGCCATACTGCTTGAGGTATTTGCCACTCGGGTCGAACTTCTGGATGCGGAAATTAAATGAGTCGTTGACGTAGATGTTGCCCTCGCGGTCGACGATCACATGGGTCGGGCGGTTGAAGTCACCGTCCTCGTTGCCGGGTTTGCCTATGGTCTGTATGGTCTTACCGCTGGCCATGTCCACCACTTGCACCACCGATTTCTTGAACTCGACCACGTAGAGCTTGTCCTTGTACGCCGCCACGTCGGCCGGCCGATCGAACTGGTCGGTCTCGCCATAGGCGCGCACAAACTGGTTATCCTTGTCGAACACCAGTATCTGCTTGCGGCCGGTATCCGCCACGTACTTGACGTCATCCTCGCTGACCCACAGACCCATGGGGTCGCCAATGGTGCCTTCCTTCTGGTCCTCGATCTGGTTCAAGGTCTTCTTGGCCAGGTCGATGAACAATATCTTGCGGAAGGTCCGGTCGAGAATATAGATACGGCCCTTGGACGAGCCGATATCCTGCGGCCGGGCGATCATCTTCTTCGCCTGGCGGCCGCCGACCAGCCATTCCTTCAGGCCACCCGACGACGCCGAGCCGCCGATGTCCTCCTCGGTGGTGATCGACATCAGGAACTGCAACTTGGGTGACTCCGGCAGGGACGGCCAGTACGCCGTCTCGACGGGTTTCTTCTCCCCAGTGCCAGCACAACCCGCCAGCACGACGGCGGCACACAACAGCAACAATATCTTTTTCATGATTGCGTTCCTTGTAATAAAAAGATGGGCATATATCGTAGGCCGGGATTTATCCCGACGTCACGAATTCCATGGGCGGTGGCGATCCGGGGCCATGCGCCGGGTCATTTCTTTTCCTTGCCGCAGGCCGCCTGCAATTCTCCTGGGGTGGCGTCCTTGCCCTTCCTGGGCGTGGTCTTCATGGTATAGATACCGGTCTCGCAACGGTCATAGTCGATCGAGCTATGGCAGGCCGGCGCGCAGGTGCCGCCGGTCTCGGTCTTTTCATATTTCATCCCCAGCGTCCGGGTGCCGAAGTGCATCGACGTGTTGATGAGCTTGGGCTGAGTAGAGCCGTGCGGCGAATGGCAGGCGCCGCAGTAGCGGCCCTTGTCGCGGTTGACGTGGCGGTAGTGCAGGTTGAGGTTGCCGCTACGGAAACCGGTGTCGGTCAGGGTCCTCGGCTCCTTGAATGCCTGGCTGTCATGGCAGGTAAAACACAAGCCATAGGTCGCTTCGGCATAGGTGGCATAAAAAGCCAGCGGATAGGGTGCCGCCAGCAACCGGCGGGAGTCGGTGGCATGGGGCTTGTGGCAGGTAGTGCACAGCCCCGCCTCGAAGGGTGGGTGCAGGTAGATGTCCGGAACCTTGGCCTTAGCATCGTCCTTGGCCTTGTCCGCCTTGGCCTTAGCATCGTCCTTGGCCTTGTCCGCCTTGGCCTTGGCATCGTCCTTGGCCTTGTCCGCCTTGGCCTTGGCATCCAACCATTGCTTGGTCGCCGGCAAGGTAATGCCCTGGGCATCTTTTTGCACCTTGTTGTGACAGTCGAAACACAGTTCGGGCGGCTCCTTCCTCAGCATACGGGGGTTTTCTTCCTGATGCGGATGGTGGCAATCCAGGCATTTCCCGGTCGCCACCGGGCCATGCACCACCTTGCCCTTGAACATATCCTCGCCATGACAGGTTTGACAAAGCTGCGGCAGCGGCGACTTGAGCAGCTTGGCCTGATCCGACTGGTGGGGGTCGTGACAACTGGTGCACATGCCGGACTCGAACGGCATATGCCGAACCTTCTTGCTCGGCGCCTGTTCGTCATGACACTCAAAACAAATATCGGAGATGTTGTCCGGCTGCGGCTTGAATGCGTGTTTGTCGGCAGCGGCGGGTTTATGGCAGAACTTGCAGTTCTGGCCGGTCGCGGCGGCCGGGTGGATATGCTTCTGTTTACCGTAATCCTGGTGGCAGCTCGCGGTGCAGGACGCCTCGGTATCGATCTTGGCCGGCGGTCCGGCCAGTATCGGCGACATAAAACCCAGGCCGACCAACGACAACACACCGACGCCGATATATACGGCGTAGTTTCTCAACCCGTTGTTCCGATTATCCATTGCTTGCATACCCTTACAGGACCGCCGGTCAGTCTACCATAGCAACCCGGCTTAATGCCCACGAATACAGGCCCGACAGGCCAGCGCGCCAGCGCAATTTGGTCGGACTTCGGTGGCAAAATAAAGTTCAAAAAGGGAGTAATTTCAAATCCCCCTCATCATGGTTTTGTAGGTCGGGTTTCAACCCGACCTACCACCACCGCCCGTGGAACCGGGGCTGTCGGGATGAATCCCGACCTACAACATACGGCTACGTCACGCGTAGGTCGGGTTTCAACCCGACCTGCCACCACCGCTCATGGAACCGGGGCTGTCGGGATGAATCCCGACCTACAACATACGGCTACGTCACGCGTAGGTCGGGTTTCAACCCGACCTGCCACCACCGCTCATGGAACCGGGGCCGTCGGGATGAATCCCGACCTACAAAACGCAAAAAAAGGGCCCGATTTACCGGGCCCCTTCCTTTCTTGCCTATAAAGGGTGCTACATCCGCATTACTTGATGTGGCAGGTCAAACACAGACCAGAAGGCACGCCGCCTTCGGCTGGACTATTCGCCGTGCGCAGCAGGTGGGTGCCGGGGATCGATTCCTGGTCGTGCACGTCATGGCAGGTCGAGCACTGCACCTTGCCGTTGTCGAGGGTGGAGGCTATCGTCTGACCCTTGGCCCAGGTCGCCGTGGCGGGATTGGCGAAGTTCTTGCCGTCACCGGCCTCGCCGGCCGGGAAGGCAACGGAGATCGGGTGGGTGCCGCGCAGATCGAGGTTGGCGCCGTCCTGGAACCAGGGGACGACCGTCAGGCCATGCAGCATGCGCATGGTATAGGTGCCGTCGCTGACATACTTGTCGAAGGCATCCATCGCCACCGTGCCGTCATGGCAGCCCAGGCAGAGCTTGGAGTGGCCGTCCGGCTGGGCCGACTGTGTACCGGTCAGGGTCTTGCTCCAGGTATTGTTGTACATGGTGTAAGTCGCGCTGCTGACATCGTGGTTCCACAACAGGCCGTTCAGATAACGCTGCGAGGCGCGGGCATGGTCGTGCGGCACGTGGCAGACGCGGCAGATCTCACCGCTGTCGTTGATGATGGGTCCGACATCACCGGAGACGAAATTGTGCGCACTCAGTGGCTGAGCGATACCCAAGCCCTGCGCTGTCCCTGTCTCCGCCGTTAGCAGTGCCAGCGCGGCGTAACGTAATTGGTTTCCCTTGCTGTCGTTTCTATGCTTCATTGTCAATCGCTCCTTTTATTGTTCTCTTGCCTATCCGGTTAATGACCGATCGCGGCCAAAGCGGCTCCCACGAAACCTTGTCGGGTTTCAACCCGACAAACCACCGCCCGTGGAACCCGCGTCGTCGGGATAAATCCCGACCTACAAAACGCAAAAGAGGGACCCGATCGATTGGGCCCCTCCCTTGTTTCTTCCCAATAAAAATCTGGGAAGGGCGCTACATCCGTATTACTTGATGTGGCAGGTCAGGCACAGGCCGGAAGCGGTACCCGTGGCGGCGGTTTGGCCGGTGCGCAGCAGGTGGGTGCCGGCAACCGATTCCTGGTTGTGCACGTCATGGCAGGTGGAGCACTGTACCTTGCCGTTATCCAGGGTGGAGGCCACCGTGCCGCCGTTTGCCCAGGTCGCCGAGGTCGGGTCGGTGAACTGCGTGTCGCCCGCGGGGAATTGAATGGACAACGGGTGAGTACCACGCAAGTCAATGTTGGTGCCATCAGTGAAGTTGGTGACCTTGGCATCGGGGCTGTATTGGTTGGCGAAGACAACGCCGCCGGCATACTTGTCGAAGGTGTCGACGCCGACCGAGCCATCGTGGCAACCCAGGCACAGCTTGGCGGTGCCGTCCGGCTGAGCGGACTGAGTGCCATTGAGGGTCGAACTCCAGGCATTGTTGTACATGGTGTAGGTGGCGGAGCTGACGCCATGGTTCCACAACAGGCCGTTCAGGTAACGCTGCGAGGCGCGAGCGTGATCGTGAGGCACGTGGCAGACGCGGCAGATTTCCTTGCGGCCGTTCCAGCCGGTCGCCGAGTTTTCGTCGAAGGCTACATTGCCGCCGAGCACGCTGATGTTATCCGAGAAATCGTGAACGCTGCCGACGATGGTGGCGTGTGCGACACCGAAGGAACCTGCGCCCAGGGCCAAGGTCATCATTACGACTAGCTTTTTCATTTCAATGCTCCTAAAAAAACAAGAAAGGTCCAAATCCTTTGGGTTACCGGTTGGCGAATACTGCGAATCAGGAATTCTTGATTTGCTTATCCGCTTACCAGAACCACGGGCTTACCTATGCAAGGCCCGTGCCAGGGCATCAAATACTTATTTATCAATGAGTTGTGATTTTGACAGGACAGGGGTGGCGTGCCATTACGACATTGTCATTGTCATTTTGGCACGGTTTGATGGGTGCGCAGGTCGGGATTCAACCCGACCTGCCACCGCCGCCCATGGAACCGGCGCTGTCGGGATGAATCCCGACCTACTACACCACCGCTCATGGCACCCGCATCGTCGGGATGAATCCCGACCTACAACATACGGCTACGTCACACGTAGGTCGGGTTTCAACCCGACCAACCACCGCCGCTCATGGAACCGGCGTCGTCGGGATGAATCCCGACCTACAACACCACCGCTCGTGGCACCCGCGTCGTCGGGATGAATCCCGACCTACCTGGCAATTTTTTTTTGCGAAACCGCTAAAGTTTTTCCGCCGCCGGTCGTTAATGGCATCGGAAGCACAAGAAATAACGCTTCCGAACGTGTTCGAAAAGGCAAACCTGCCGAAAGGCAGGGACGCAAAGTCACCGTCTAAGGGCAAGCTGCATCGCCTATGACCGAGGGATTGCCGAAACCGTGAGCCCGCATCTGGCTCGTCGTTTCGCTGGCGCCAGGAAGTTGGCCGTCCAGTGTTTTAAGTTCCCAGACTTGCGTCGCAACCATTCGAACTCCCATGACCCAACGGGAGAATCAAAATGCGTGCGACTCATATCAGCCTCAACATCCTGCAAGCCTCGCTATTTGTGCTGTTTAACGCCCTGGCCACCAATGCCCTGGCCGACGACACGACCTACCGCTCGATCGGCCATAACGACAGCGACCCGGTATGGGTCTGCGAGTACCTCAATGCGCCTGACGGCGATTTGTACATGCTGTGCAACGACAAGGTCAGCTTGCTGAAAGACGACCTGGTCGCCGACGACGAGGTTCAGCCACGGTCGGCCAAGAGCTTCCCGGTGTGGAGCCATCCCAGAAGCGAAGCCAGCGCCATCGATCTTGCCCAACGGGTGCTTTGCGACCCCCGTGAGATGTGCCGTGTCGAGATGGCATCGGGCTTTGGCAACCGGCAACTCGCCGGGCTGGATTGACCTTGGCCGGCGCCAGGGGTTAACGGCGGGCATGGCCCGCCGTTGGTCTTATTGAAGTTCCAGCCACAAAACCGCTGGTGCGGCGATATTATTCCGTACCTCCTGAACGATGACCTGGCATGAACACGCCCACACCCGCCGAAATCAACCCCATTGTCGCCTTGTTCAATGCCGGGCGTTATGCGGATATGGAATGCCAGGCGCGCTTGTTGACCAAGTGCCATCCGGATTCAGGGTTTGCCTGGCAGGTGTTGGTAACAGCCCTGCTGGCGCAAGGTAAGGATGCCCTGGCCACCTTGCAAAAGGTCACGGAACTTTTGCCCGACGATGCCGAGGCGCATTACAACCTGGGCGTTACCCTGCAAGGTATCAGACAACTTGATGGCGCGGTGGCGAGCTACCGCCGGGCGCTGGCGCTCAAACCCGATTATGCCGGGGCGCACAACAACCTGGGGGCCGCCCTGCATGACCTCGGACAACTCGATGGCGCGGTGGCGAGCTACCGTCGGGCGCTGGCGATCCAGCCCGACGATGCCGTGGCGCACAACAACCTGGGCACGGCCCTGAAAGACCTCGGACGACTTGACAGTGCCGTGGCGAGCTTTCGCCAAGCGCTGGCGCTCAAACCCGATTATTTCGAGGCGCAAAACAACCTGGGTAATGCTTTAAAGGACCTCAAGCAACTCGATGACGCCGTGGCGAGCTTTCGCCGGGCGCTGGCGCTCAAACCCGATTTCAAAGAGGCGCACAACAACCTGGGTAATGCCTTGAGAGACCTCGGGCAACTCGATGGCGCGGTGGCGAGCTTTCGCCGGGCGCTGGCGCTCAAACCCGATTTCGGTTTGGCGTTCAGCAACCTGTTATTCAGCCTTCTCCACAGCGAAGCGGCATATGCGTCGGAACTGTTTGCCGAACACCGCCGCTTCGGCGAACGGTTCGAGACGCCCCTGCGGGGCCGTTGGCCGCCACACGCCCGCGCACAGAACCCGGATCGCTGTTTGCAGGTGGGTTTTGTGTCGGGCGATTTGCGCAACCATGCCGTGGCGTACTTTATCGAACCGGTGTTGGCGCATCTGGCGGGGCGGCCACAGCTATCGCTGCACGTCTACTCCAACCACCCTGTCGAAGATGCCGTCACCCGGCGTTTACGAGGGTATATCCCCCACTGGCAGCCGATTGTCGGCCTGTCGGATGCGGCGCTGGCACAGAAGATACGAGAGGACGGCATCGACATCCTGATCGACCTCTCGGGCCACACGGCACATAACCGCCTGCTTGCCTTTGCCCACAAGCCGGCGCCGGTGCAGGTAAGCTGGATGGGCTATCCGGGCACCACCGGACTCAACGCCATGGATTACTACCTGGCCGACCGTTTTTTCCTGCCGCCCGGACAATTCGACGACCAGTTCAGCGAAAAAATTGTGCAGTTACCCGCTTCGGCCCCCTTCCAGCCAGTCGATGATGCGCCGCCGGTCAATGCCCTGCCTGCCTTGAGCAACGGTTATCTCACCTTTGGCAGCTTCAACCACACGAGAAAACTGAGCGCGGCGGTGATTGCCCTGTGGGCGCAAATACTGCGCGCCCTGCCCGGTTCTAGGATGGTGCTGGGCGCGATGCCTCAAGGCGACGGAAACGATACCCTGATCGAGTGGTTTGCCCAGGAGGGGATAGGTCAAGACCGCCTGAGCCTTTATCCGAATTGCCCGATGAGGGACTATCTGGGCCTGCATCATCAGGTTGACCTATGCCTGGATGCCTTCCCCTACCCTGGCGGCACCACGAGCTGCCATGCGTTGTGGATGGGGGTGCCAACACTGTCCCTGGTGGGGAGCACACCGGCAAGCAGGCAGGGGGCTATATTGCCGAGCCATGTTGGGTTAGAAGCGTTGGTCGCGGGCAACAAAAGCGAATTTGTGCAGAAGGCCCTGTATTGGGCCGACCACCTTGCCGAACTGGCCACGATACGGGATGGATTGCGGGCGCGTTTTGGCCAATCCGCGATGGGTCGGCCAGACGTCATAGCCGAGGCCCTCGAACGCGCCCTGCGCACCATGTGGCAACGCTGGTGCGCTGGCCAGCCGGCGGAGTCCTTCGAGGTGCCCCGGCTGTAGGTCGGGTTTTAACCCGACCAACCACCGCCGCCCGTGGAACCGGCGCTGTCGGGATGAATCCCGACCTACAACACCACCGCCCATGGCACCCGCATCGTCGGGATGAATCCCGACCTACAACATACGGCTACGCCACGCGTAGGTCGGGTTTCAACCCGACCAACCACCGCCGCTCATGGAACCGGGGCTGTCGGGATGAATCCCGACCTACTGGATGCGGTATGCTTTTGTAGGTTGGGATTTATCCCGACAAACCCCGCCAAAATAACGATGAGGTGTCAATGACCTACAACCTTCTTCGAAAAGGCCGCGTCGGACAGGTTGGCGGGGTGTATCACATCACTACCGTAACGCGCGGCCGGATCGCCTGTTTCGAATCGCTCGAAAATGGCCGCAAGGTGGTTCGCGAATTGATGGCCTTGCAACACACGGGGCGTGCGGAAACCTTATGTTTTATGCTGATGCCGGATCATCTGCACTGGCTGATGCAATTGCATAAAGGCAAATTGTCCGATGCCGTGAAATTACTGAAAGGGCGTTCCGCTCGGGCGATTGGCGCTGCCATCTGGCAACCGAATTACTACGACCATGGGCTACGCCATGACGAAGACTTGCGGAAAATAGCACGCTATATCGTCGCTAACCCACTGCGGGCAAAATTGGTAGCCCAGATAGGCGATTACCCGTTATGGGACGCAGTTTGGCTGGATGAGACATTGTCGGGATGAATCCCGACCTACAACACCCGGACACGCCATACGTAGGTTGGGTTTCAACCCGACCAACCACCGCCGCCCGTGGAACCGGCGTCGTCGGGATGAATCCCGACCCACAACATACGGCTACGTCACACGTAGGTTGGGTTTCAACCCGACCAACCACCGCCGCCCGTGGAACCGGCGTCGTCGGGATGAATCCCGACCCACAACACCCGGACACGTCACACGTAGGTCGGGTTTCAACCCGACCAACCACCGCCGCCCGTGGAACCGGCGTCGTCGGGATGAATCCCGACCTTAGGCCGTTTTGCGGGCCATGGTTCTGGCCGGAAATGAACTTTGGTTCGACGATTATGTCTGGTACGATGCTTGCCCTATCCGGTTGGCTGCGGGGTCTGCCGCCGCCAGTATTGCCACCAAGTTAGGTACCGAGAGGTTGATACCCTCCTCTGTCGCCGATCAACGCATTGGATGAAAACCGATGAATCCCTCCTCGTCTGTATCGCTGTTCTGGGTTGTGGCTGCGCTGTTCGTGCTGGTCGCCATGGCCTTTGTTTTATTCCCCTTATTGAGCCGCAAAAAGTCGACGCGGGTCAATGCCGACCGCCGGGCGGTCAATATCGCCGTGTGCCGCGATCAGTTGCAGGAGATGGAGGCGGACCGCGCCAATGGCCTGCTGTCAAATGAGCAGTTCGAGATCGCCAAGCTGGAGCTTGAGAACCGGCTGGCCGAGGATGCCCTGGGCCAGGAAAACGCTCCCCAGGTCGCCCACGCTGGCAGCCGCACGCTGGGCTATGTCATCGCTGTTGTGCTGCCGGTCGCGGCCTTTGGTTTGTATTATTTTTCGGGCAGTCCGGCGCTGTTGAACCCGGCGGCCGTGGCGCCACCCACGGTTGAAGCCATGCCCAGCGGGCATGATATCGAGAAGATGGTCGAGCAGGCCGAGGCCAAGGTCAAGGCTAATCCGGCGGACGGTGAGAGTTGGGCGATGCTGGGCCGCAGCTATGCCGCTATGCAACGCTGGCCGGAGGCCTGGAAGGCGTATCAGTTCGCGGCCGACCGGCTGCCTGAGGATGCCTCGTTGCTGTCTGGCCAGGCCGAGGCGCTGGCGATCATCAAGGGCGGCGCGCTGCAAGGCGAGCCAATGAAGCTGGTGGAAAAGGCGCTGATGATCGATGCCAACGATTTTAAGGCACTGGAACTGGCGGCCGCCAGCGCATTCCAGGAAAAGAATTACGCCCAGGCTGCGGTCTTTCTCAAGCGTTTGGGCGAGCAATTACCGCCCAGCGACCCGTATAGCCAGAAGGTGAAAACCGCATTGGCGCGGGCCGAGCAACTGGCCCAAGGCGGTGGCCTGGATAACCTGAGCCAGCCGGCCGCCACGCCGCCGCCTTCGACCGCCGCGCTGATTCGCGGCAGCATCGATGTCGCCGCTGCGCTCAAGCCCAGGATCGGCGCCCAGGATACGATCTTTCTGTTCGCCCGCGCGGCCGAGGGCGGGCCGCCGGTGGCCGTGGTGCGCGGTCCGGCAACGCGCTTCCCGATGGATTTCGAACTCAGCGACAGCGCGGCCATGACCCCAGGTGACCTATTGTCGGGGCACAAGCAAGTGACTCTGGTGGCGCGGATATCCAAATCCGGCAATGCCCAGCCACAGCCGGGCGATATCGAAGGCAGCGTGGCAGCCGTCAAGGTCGGCGCCCAAGGCGTGCATCTGGTCATCGACAAGGCGATCTAAAGAGTCATCGCCAGGTCAGCGACAGATCAAACCGGACATGAGAGCACACATAAGGAAAAGCATCAGCAGCATCGTACTGTCGGTGTTCATCCTGGTCTTTACCGGGGTGTTGGCGGTCGGCGGCGCGTCCGTGTTCCTGGCTTGGCGGATGTTGGGGCAAACCCATGCCATCGCGGAGGAGAGCCGCGATGTGAATTTCGTCAACCAGTTGCAAAACAAGATTTCCAAGCTGATCCTGCTGCTGCATGAATGGATCGATCACTCCGGCGACGAATATAGAGTCGAGGCCGCGCATCTGACCGTCGAGATCGATACCGATATCAGGCATTACCTTGAGCACGAAACTGAATCGCGCAACCAAGAAAAGACGGCGGAGATACAACTACTCAACAATCTGCAGGCGGAACTGCCGCTGCTGAGCGAGACCACGAATCGGATACAACGCTTGCCAGGCTCCAGCAACGCGGGTTCAGACACCCAGGCCTACTGGGAGGAAGTGATGGAGCAGCACGCCTATCGGGTGCATGCGATCATTTCCGACATCAACCAGATCCATTTCAAGATCATCAGCCGTAAAGTGACGCAGTCGGGCGACGCCGTAGCCCTGGTATTTTTTCTCTACATACTGTTCTCGCTAGTCGGCATCGTCTTGGTCTATATCGGTTATCGCCTGCATTCCCGGTTTATCGTCAAACCAGTCGTCAATCTAGCCAAGGCCACCGAGCGAATATCGCAAGGTGATCTGAGCCTGCGACTTAACGACAAATCCAAGACCGAGATCGGACTGCTCTACCGCAGCTTCAACGCCATGGTCGAACAGCTTCAGTCCAACAAGGAGGAAATACTCGCCTTCAATCGCGATTTGTCGCTCAAGGTCGAGGAGCGTAGCCGCGAGCTTAATGCCGCCCACAACAAGATGATGGGTATGGAAAAGATGGCCATGCTGGGCCAGATCGCCACCAGCGTGAACCATGAAATTCGCACCCCGCTCAATGCCCTGTATATGAACGTGCAATTGATCCGTAAGGAAATCAGCGGCGGTAGTAATGCCACGGTTCCCGACCGCCGCCTGCAACAGCGACACACCCTGGATCGCATCGATCAGGTGGAGCAGGAAGTGATGAGGATCAGCAGCATGCTGGAGGAGTTTGTCCATTACGCCCGCCTTGCGCCGCCGGAGATGAAGCCGGTCGATGTCGACAAGCTGATCCGCTATGTGGCCGACTTGCTCAATGAAAAAGCGACGCAATCCGGCGTCACGCTGGGCCTGGACCTGGCCGAGCCGGCGCCTTATATCCTGGCCGACGAGAAGAAGCTGATCCAGACCCTGATGAACCTGGGCATGAACGCGATGCATGCCATGCCTGAAGGCGGCGCCTTGAAGCTGTCGGTAAGGGCGCCGGGCGACCAGGTCGAGATCGCCGTGGCCGATACCGGCACGGGCATCGCTGCGGAAAACCTGGAAAAGATATTCCAGCCCTTCTTTACCACCAAGCCATCCGGCCTTGGCTTCGGCCTGGCCATCGTGCAGCGCATCGTTGAGGGTCACGGCGGCAAGATCGACTGTCAAAGCAAGCTCGGCGAGGGCACCGTGTTCACCATCCGCCTGCCGCGCATCGATGCCCCCACCGGCGACGCGCAAACATGAAATCGACCCTACTGGTCGTCGATGACGACAGACTGACGCGGGAAACCCTCGCCAGCGCCCTGGACGAGACCTATAACGTCCTGACGGCGGGTGACGGCCACGAGGCGCTGGCCGTTCTGGAGCGGAAACGGGTCGATATCGTCCTGTCCGATATGACCATGCCCGGTTTGAATGGCCTAGGCCTGCTCGAAGCGATCAACTCCCTGGAAGACAAGCCGGCACTGATCTTCATCACCGGCAACGCCACAGTGGAGACGGCCGTGCAGGCCATGAAGCTGGGCGCACAAGACTACATCACCAAACCGGTCAACCTGGGACACCTCGACCTAGTGCTGGAAAAGACCCTGGAGACGCGCAACCTTCGGGCCGAAAACGCCGAGCTCAAGAACAGCTTGCGCGAGTCCAATACCTCCGCCGAACTGATCCAGAACTCGCCCGCCATGAAGAAGGTGATCGACCTGGCCTTGCAGGTCTCCGGCACCGACGCCAGCGTGCTAATCAATGGCGAGAGCGGCACCGGCAAGGAGTTGATCGCCAACCTCATCCACTACAACAGCCCGCGCGCCGCCAGGCCGTTCATCAAGGTGAACTGCGCCGCCTTTTCTGAGGGGGTGCTGGAATCCGAACTGTTCGGCCACGAAAAAGGCGCCTTCACCGGCTCGCTCGCCAGCCGCAAGGGACGCTTCGAGATGGCCGATGGCGGCACCCTGTTTCTGGACGAGATTGGCGACCTGCCGCCGCCAACCCAGGTCAAGCTGCTGCGTTTCCTTCAGGAGCGCACCTTCGAGCGGGTGGGCGGCAACGAGACCATCAAGGTCAATATCCGGCTTATCGCCGCCACCAACCGGAACCTGCCGCAACGGATCAAGACCGGTGCCTTTCGCGAAGACCTCTATTACCGCCTGCGGGTGGTGCATATCGTCATCCCGCCGCTCAGGGAGCGGCCCGAGGACATCGACCCATTGATCGATCATTTTCTCAAGCGCTTCAGCCTGATCCACCACCGCCCGGCGGAGGCCGTCAGCCCGGAGGTCCACTCGATGCTGAAGACCCATACCTGGCCGGGCAACGTGCGGGAACTCATCAACTGTATCGAGAGTATGGTGGTCATGGCCAAAGGCAGCCTGATAACCATGGACGATATACCAGACCATCTGCTGGCGACCTTCGATTCCGTGCAACTGGAATCGTCGGATGCCGGCGCCCTAGCCGACATGGAACGACTAGCCATCGTCAATGCCATGGACAAGGCCAAAGGCAACAAAACGGAGGCGGCAAAGGCCCTTGGAATCGGCTTGCGCACCCTGTATCGGAAGGTCGAGAAATGGGGGTTGTGATTCGCCCTCATGTAGGTCGGGTTTCAACCCGACCTACCACCGCCCATGGAACCCGCATCGTCGGGATAAATCCCGACCTACAACACACGACCCCGTCGGACTGAACATCAACAAACTCACCTTAAACGAGGAAATACCATGAAATCCACCAGACTAATCGCCAGCCTCGGTCTGGCATTGTGCCTCGGCGCGGTAGCCGCCTCGGTGGCTGCCGCGCCGCTCAAGGGCGATCCAGCCAAGGCTGCGCCTATGGTTGAGGAAAAATGCGCCGGCTGCCACGGCCCGGACGGCAACAGCCCGGCGCCGAATTTCCCGAGCCTGGCCGGCCAGAACGCCAACTATCTGCTGCAAGAAATGCAGGCCTACAAGTCGCTACGGCGCAGCAACGACATGATGACCCCGCCGCTGGAAGGCCTCACCGATCAGGACCTGATTAATATCGCGCTGTTCTTCGCCAAGCAAAAACCCACCCCCGGCACGGTCGGCAACCCCGACCTGTTGAAGCTCGGTGGCAAGCTATATCTGCAAGGTAATCCCGCCAGCGGCGTACCGGCGTGTGACATCTGCCATGGCGGCGACGGCCATGGTCGGTCGATCTTTCCGCGAGTAGCGGCCCAGGGCGTCGATTATTCCATCGATCAATTCAACCAATATGCTCACGACGACCGCAAGTCGGGCAAGAAGATCATGCGTAGCGTAGCAAAACGGCTGACCGAAGCGGAAATCAAGGCTCTCGCCGAATACATGGCCAGCCTGGCACCCTGACATTCAAATCGCCAGGTGGCGGGCAATGAATTCGCGCACGTAGTGTTCGGGCTTGGCGCCGTGGAAGCGGTCCAGCAGCTCGCCATTGGCGAACAGCAGCACCGTCGGAAAACCCCGCGCGCCGTAGCGACCGGCGATCTTCATGTTGTCGTCCTCATCCACTTCGACCTTGGCCAGCACTACCCTGCCGCCGTATTCCGCAATCAACTTGGTCAGCACCGGCGAGATGGTATGACAGGGGCCGCACCAGTCGGCCCACAGGTCAACCAGGACCAGACGGTCCTTCGATGCAGCGATGACGTCATGGTCGAAATGAGCGGTGTCGGTGGCGAAGATGCACTGCTCGCAGGCCGCGTCGCGGCGGCCGCGGTCATGAAGCTGCATGGTCATTCGTGTGCTCCAAACGTCTCAGCGGGTCTTGCTTGTAGAACCACCTCATCTGTTCATACACCGCCGGATAGTCACCGTTCAGGACCTCCGGCTGCTCGAAAAAGTATTCTGACAACACGGCGAAAAATTCGGCCGGACTGTCCGCCGCATAGGGATCAATGACGGTCTCCTCGCCGCCATCGACGCGCCGGCAGAAGTCGTCATAGGCCCGGTTGAATGCCGCCGCCCATACGCCCACGGTAAGGCCGGAATGGAGCGGCGGCAGGCCATCGACGGCGCCGTTTTGCATGTCCAGCTTGTGGGCGAATTCATGGATAACGACGTTATAGCCCTGGCCCCCGCCGGAATGCAGCACGTCATCCCAGGACAGCACCAGCGGGCCGCCGGGCCAGGCCTCGCCGCTCAATGGCTGGCGCACCCGGTGGACGACGCCGAAGTCGTCCATCACCTCGCGCTCGGGCACGAACTCGGCCGGGTAAACGACGATCTCGTTCCAGCCCTTGTAGCGCTCATAACCGAGATTCAATATTGGTAAGGCCGCGAAGGCGGCGATGCGGGTGGCCATGGCGGCATCGACCTCGTGACCGGCGACACCGGTGCAGGTCTTGTCGGCGATGAGTCGTCTGGCCAGGTCTTCCAGCCGGGCCGCCTCGTCGCCGCTGAGGCCGGCGAATACCGGCAGCGCAAGGGCTTCGGCCCACGCCACCGGGTCCAGGGTCAACGGCGCCGGTCGGCCAAACAGTGAGGTCAGTAGGCCAGCCACCGTGCGCTCGGCGCAAGCGCCGTTTACAACCCGCGCAAGGACCGCTTGCGGTCGTTCTCGGTGAGATAACGCTTGCGGATGCGGATCGACTTTGGCGTGATCTCGACCAACTCATCGTCGGCGATGAATTCCACCGCCCGCTCCAGGTTCATCTCGACCGCCGGCACCAGGCGCACCGCTTCGTCGGTGCCGGAGGCGCGGACGTTGGTGAGTTGTTTGCCCTTGATTGGGTTGACGACCAGGTCGTTGTCGCGGCTATGGACGCCGATAATCATGCCCTCGTACAGCGGGTCGCCATGCTTGACGAACATCCGGCCGCGGTCCTGCAACTTCCATAAGGCGTAGGCCACGGCCTCGCCGCCCTCGGCCGAGATCAGCACGCCGTTGCGCCGTCCCGGCATATCGGGACGAGCCGGCCCCCAATCGTCGAAGACATGGCTTATCAGACCAGTGCCCCGGGTCATGGTCATGAACTCACCCTGAAAACCGATCAGGCCACGCGCCGGTATGCGGTATTCCAGGCGCACCCGGCCATGACCGTCGGGCACCATGTCGAGCAGATCGCCCCGCCTGAGGCCGATCTCTTCCATGACCGCGCCCTGGTTGGTCTCTTCCACGTCGATGGTCAGCAGTTCGTAAGGCTCCTGGCGCTCGCCGTCGCGCTCGCGGGTCACGACCTGGGGCCGCGAGACGGCCAGCTCGTAGCCTTCGCGACGCATGGTTTCGAGCAGGATGGTCAGGTGCAATTCGCCACGTCCGGAGACCTTAAAGACATCGGCATCCTTGGTGTCCTCGACGCGCAGTGCGACGTTGACGTTGAGTTCCTTTTGCAGGCGGTCGCGGATGTTGCGGCTGGTGACGTACTTGCCCTCACGGCCGGCGAATGGCGAGGTGTTGACCTGGAAATTCATGCTCAAGGTCGGCTCGTCGACGACGATCATCGGCAGCGCATCGGGTTGCTCGGCGTCAGCAATGGTGGCGCCGATGGCCACATGGTCGACGCCGCTGATGATGACGATGTCGCCGGCCAGGGCCTCTTCGACCGGCACCCGGTCCAGGCCCTTGAAGCCAAGTATCTGGCCAATCCTGGCCTTTTCCCTGAACTCGTCGCCGACCATGACCATGACTTCCTGGCCGGTCTTCATGCGGCCACGGCTGATACGACCGACGCCCAGACGGCCCAGATAATTGGAATAGTCGAGCGCCGCGATCTGCATCTGCAACGGTTCGTCGCTATTATCCTTGGGCGCGGTCACATGGGCCAGAATGGCCTCGTAGATCGCCGTCATGTTGTCGGTGGGCTGGGCCAGGTCCATGGTCGCCCAACCCTGTAGGGCCGAGGCATAGACCACCGTGAAATCAAGCTGTTCCTCGGTCGCACCGAGCTTGTCGAATAGATCAAAGGTTTGATCGATGACCCAGTCCGGACGGCTGCCGGGACGATCAACCTTGTTAATAACGACGATAGGCTTGAGACCATGCTGCAATGCCTTGCGGGTAACGAAGCGGGTCTGCGGCATCGGGCCTTCGACCGCATCGATCAGCAACAGGCAACCGTCCACCATGCCCAGTACCCGTTCCACTTCGCCGCCGAAGTCGGCGTGGCCGGGGGTATCGACGATATTGATGCGGGTGCCGTGGTAATCGATGGCCGTATTCTTGGCCAGGATGGTGATGCCCCGCTCCTTCTCCAGGTCGTTGGAGTCCATCACCCGTTCGGTAACTTGCTGGTAGGCGGCGAAGGTGCCGGATTGTTGTAGTAGTTTGTCCACCAGGGTGGTCTTGCCGTGATCGACGTGGGCGATGATGGCAATATTGCGGAGCGCGCGAGACATAGATTTACCAGAAGCTGCTAAAAGGGCGGCATTTTAGCACGCCGCACCTTTCAGACCGGTTACGGACTTGATGGTCGATGGTTTATTTGGCACGCCAAGGCGATAGCAAGGCGTTGATATGCCTATACCACTGCCGGCGCGCGCTTGTGCCTTTACAATGTTTAATGCGTTGATAAAAAAACCAACGCCATCTATTCGAGACAAGGATCGACCATGCGCTGCCAGTCACTATTCCTACTCGTTGCCCTGAGCCAGACCGCCGTAGCGGCGGATTGGCTCTATCTCACCTACCCCGGCGACACGCCGCTCGGGATCGGCCGCGATTACCTGAAAAACCCAACCGACTGGCCGAAGATTCTCAAGCTCAACCACGTCGCCAATCCCAGGGTGCTGCCGGTCAACAGCCGCATCCGTATCCCGGTCGAGCTGCTCAAGGTGACGCCGGCCCCGGTTCTGGTCACTCATATCACCGGCAACGTCAGGGTCAAACCCGAGGGCGGTGTCTTTCGCACCCTGGTCGTAGGCGACAAACTCGGCGGCGGCGAGACCGTGCTGACCGGCCCGAGCAGCTTCGTCGGCTTCAAGCTGGCCGACGGCTCGATGCTGTCGGAGCAGGCTTCGTCGAAACTCAAGTTCGGCCGCCTAGCCGCCTATGGCAAGACCGGCATGGTCTCGACCGAACTCAATCTCGAAGGCGGTCGTCTGGAGGCCGGCGCCAGCAAGCAGGTCGGTCCGGCCGGCGGCTTCCGGGTCGTCACCCCGGTGGCGGTGGCTGGACTGCGCGGCACCGCCTTCCGGCTCAACGTCAGCGAGGATGGCAAGACCCTGCGCAACGAGGTATTGCAAGGCGCGGTCGGGGTCTCGGCGCAAGGCCAGGAAGTCCTGGTGGCCAAGGCGCAAGGCACCGTCGCCGAACAGGGCAAGCCGCCCGAGCCGCCCCGCCCGCTGCTGCCGGCGCCCTCGACCGAAGGTCTGCCGGAGCGGGTGGTCGATCTGCCGCTGGCCTTCGCCTGGCCGGCCATGGCCAATGCCAAGGGCTGGCGCGCCCAGGTCGCAGCCGATGCCGATTTCCGCGACATCCTGCTCGACAGCGCCAGCGACTCGCCCAAGGTCGCCTGGGAGCCGACGTTGCCCGATGGCCGTTATTTCCTGCGCATCCGGGCCATCGACGGCGCCGGTTTGGAGGGCCTTAACAGCGACCACCCCTTCGAACTGGATGCCCACCCGCTGCCGCCTAACCTATCCGATCCGGCGCCGGGTGGCCGCGCCTATCGAGAAAGTGTCAAGTTCGTCTGGGCCGCCGCTCAGGATGCCCAGGGCTATCGCTTGCAGATCGCGCCGACCGCCGATTTCCCGGCCACCACGACCATTGAGCGCAAACTGGACAGTGTCGCTCCGGAGACCGTCAAACTAGCGACCGGCACCCATTTCTGGCGCATGGCCAGCATTGACGACAAAGGTCCACATGGCTGGAGCGCGGTTCGCTCGTTCCGGGTGCAACCCCTGCCGGCCATGCCGCAGGGAGAGGCCAAAACCACAATCAAGATAGATAATGGCCAGGTCGGCTTTGCCTGGCCGGCCATGGTTGGGGTGACGAGCTATGACCTCGAAGTCGCCCGCAAGGCCGATTTCGCGGCACCCGAGGTCCAGCAGCACCTGACCGATACCAAGGCCACGGCGAGTCTAAAACCGGGCCGACATTTATGGCGGATTCGGGGTGTCGAGACCGATGCCCAGGCCGGCGAATGGAGCAAACCCGAACCATTATTCGTCATGCCCCCAGAAACGCCCGGCAATGTTCAGGTCAACGTCGCGGACGGCATCCTCCACATCAACTGGCAAGGCACAGCCCGCGCCTACCGGCTGGAATTCGCCCGCGACCCCGGTTTCAAGGTGCCCTTGTTCAACCACCGCCAAGATGGCCATGCCGTCCATCTGTCGGCGCCCGAACCTGGCCAATACTGGCTACGAGTCGTCGCCCTGGGCGAGGACAATGCGCGTAGCGGCGAGAGCCGGCCGGTCAAGTTTTCGGTATTCGGCTGGTAAGTCGCGCTTGCTAGGAGTCTGTCGGGATGAATCCCAAGTATCTACAACACCCGCAATCGACCGCGTCGGGCATGGCCCGATCGATGGGCCGTTAGTTGAGTTGTATCCGCGCGCCGAACGGCACCGGGGCCTTGCCCTTGACCAGCCAGATCGTGGCAAAGCTCGGCTCTGTTTCTGGGAACCGGCCTTCGGCGTCGGTGA
>Ga0210054_1000400_pt1 | contig 41040 bp, 31 predicted proteins | sample CryGeymeta201516_FD_185470 | JGI IMG/M metagenome (GOLD analysis project Ga0210054, IMG submission 185470) | Groundwater microbial communities from Crystal Geyser aquifers in Utah, USA - Crystal Geyser metaG 2015-16 (SPAdes) (version 2) | ecosystem: Environmental > Aquatic > Deep subsurface >... | reverse complement strand
TCCCATACAAATGTACGATGCCCCAAAATTAGATCTGCTTTTAGCGGGTTTAGCAAGGAAATGATAGTTGTGAAACCGTTCTTTTTGTCTTCAAGCTTTTTTTCTAAGACACTGCAAAGATTGGTAAATGGTAAACCCGTCATTAAATTTATGCTAACCATAATCAGACTATTACGTGCCCTACTTACGTAAGAGTCTATTGACTCGGCACCTTGCCTATACACATAGAATTTCCGAGCAGGGTAAAAGCCTGTAAGTCCCGAAGCTTCAACTAATTCCTGGGAAATAAATTCCAGGGCTTTTATAGGGTGGTCTGTGTCTCCCTGCTTTACCGCGACTGGGGGGATATCTGACTTGATCATATTGATAACAGCGTCCATACTGTTATTTGCTTGGTGTTCAGCTAAAGCCGGTAATTTAGAATTTGCTATCTTGGCATCGTCAAGCCCTATGAATTCATTTAACTGCGCAGTTATTTTCATAAAGTTTTCTGGTCCTAAAACTATCTTGGCCTGGTCATCTGCTGAACTCTGCTGAGATGAAAACATTATTTCAAATATTGTTTTGATTGTGCCTGCACTTAGTGTCCTCAGATTACTGAATTGGTTTTTGATAATGCCTTGAACAAAATCTCCGGTTCCAACTGCCAGCACTTTGATGTTTTCAATAGGCATATTGAGATATCAATTTGCATAGAGAATTGAAATAAGTGATGGCGAATTGGCCCATAAGCCGCCATCAACGTAGGACCTTTCCTGTGACTGAGGGGTCACTGGGGAAAAATATGTTGGGGCGGCTGAACTTGCCAAACCAACCTCAACTGCTGACAGTTCGCTATCGCCAGACTCATTTGTAGAAAAAGAAGTGAATACACGATGGCAAAACTGATCTAAACAGGTAGCGGCAACAAGAACATTGGTTTTTGTATCCCTAAGCTGTTTAGTGCCAAAAATCTTTTCCATTTCAGTACGTAAAACGTTCTGATCATATCGGGGACCTTTCCTTACTAATGAAAAAGCCTTTGATTTGAAAATGAATTCAGATTTGTTGCGATAAAGATCGATTATTCTGTTGACATCAATACCCAGAGCTACGGCCAATGCGATTATTGAACCAGTTGATGTCCCTGCAATCAAGTCGAACTGCTGAAATATAGGTAGTGCCCATCCGGAAATGGCTATTTTAACCGATTTCGGCGTTGGGCTCAAATTTTAATCCTCGAAATACCTCAATGTATTCCTGTGGTTAAAATTATCGCCCGCCTTGAACTCGAAGAAACTATCTCATTTCCGGATGGACACTAATTAATAATTCATATACACAGACGCCGGTCTCTTAGCTGAAGGGCTGCGACAATACGGCTTTTATTATGACCAACACCCTGCAAAGGTATCATTTCAATAAATCGGGGTATGGCTTTGCGCAGATCAGGACATGCAGACCAGGAATCAGCTTCTGTAGGTGCGCCTTCAGGCGCAGAGCGAACGGCTCCACTGCGGCTGAAGCCGCACCTACCCCGAATTTTTGAACTCATACCTTCAAAGTTTACACTACCCATCTAATGAATAGTTAATTAGATATAAAGTTATGTGTCAAGGCAAAATTATCGCGCAAGTAATTTCATAGACCCTCAAGAAGTCAGTTTAGCTTTCTGATAAACCCTTCCCCAAAGGCATCAGCGCCTTAGAATCACCCTGGCCGGAGCGCCGTCGGCACCCTTTATAGAAATAGGCAGACAAAAGATTTCGTAACGACCGGCCGGGATTTCGATAAGATTAAGCCCTTCGACTATAAGAACTCCCGCCCTTAGAAGAGTGCTGTGAACAGGCGCGCCCTCGTTCTTGTATTTTTCTATGGAAAGATAGTCCATGCCTGCCAGGCAAACGCCCCTTTCAACAAGTGTATCGGCTCCGTCTTCCGTCAGATAGACATAGTCCTCACGAAAATCTCTTTGAAACAATAGCGGACCGTTATCGGTCTTAAAAAGGACTCTTCTGCATCCAATGGGAAGGTCTTTCTTGAGGGCTCCGGCATCAATAACCCTCTTTCCCCTCATATCGAGGACAAAGCCCTCTCCGACAAGCGTATCAAGGGGTATTTGATCAACCGTTGCTCCGCCGTCCAGGTAGTGGGCGGGCGGGTCAACGTGGGTTCCTATGTGTGTGCCCATGCTAAGGAGCGCCAGGTCGAATGCGTCTCCCCGATTTCTTTCAAACATGGGGCTCATGGTAAATGGAGGGTCACCAGGGAAGGTCACCATGCCGGTTCTTAGAGGTACGGATGCGTCGTATAACTCCATAGAAAAACCAAACCTTCTGAAAGCTATTTGAAGGTGAACTCTATTGCCCCGAAGTCTCCGTAATCGGCGCGGTACATTCCTGGCTGCGCCGGTACCATATTGCTGATCACTCCGCTTATAACGATATATCCTTCTTTGACCTCCCCGCCTGTGGCGAGCACGTTATTTACCGTCCACCTGAGGGCCTCCCACTGATCTCCCAGAGCGTTCTTGCCCACGCCGCTGGTAACTTCCTTGCCGTCGAGAGAAAGGGTGACCTTCACGGCGTTTAAGTCTCTTGATCTGAAAGGCACCGCCTTACCGATCAGGACCTTGCGTGCGGCCACGTTTGTTGCTATCAGGTCAGTGCCCTTGAGGGACTTCATATCCGTGTAGGCGACATCGGGAAGCTCAATTGCCGGAAAGACAATCGCGATTGCGGCCTTCAGCTCTTCAATGTCCTTGATGGGTTTGTTGATGTCCTTTCCGAAGCGGAAACCGATCTCGGTTTCTATGAACATCTTGGCAAAATCCTTCTGCCTCAAATTACCCGGCCATCTAAGCATGGATGTAAATAGAGTCCCCCATACCGGCTCTTTTAGTCCAAACTTGGCCTGGGCCGGCGCAGCGGTAAGTCCGGCCTTGTAGCCGATTATGGTGTCGCCCTTTTTCTTCCTGATCTCCACAAAGGCCTTTTGGATATCATAGGCCTGCTCGACAGTGATATTCTGCATTTCCTGGGTGACAAGCGGGTAAGGCTTCTTGGCAAGATAGGCGGCTTCCACTTTATCGGCAAATGCCGTATGGGAAGCTGCACCGCATATACCGGATGCAAAGATGATCAATGTTAATGAGCAGATAACGGTTAATATTGTTTTTGCCTTCATGGTCCTTTCCTCCGCAATCCTTAAAGTTTGAACAAAAAAGACAACCCTGCAAAAAAACATACCTCAAGCTTATATCAGAAGCTTTGTATCATTTCAAAAAATCAGGGGATGGCTTTGCGCAAATCAGCCCCTGTAGGTTCGCCTTTAGGCGCACGGTACCTGTGCGGCTGAAGCCGCACCTACCCCGGATTTTTGAGATCATACGAAGCTTTCTCATGGTTTCAGTCAAGTATTGCCTTAACGAATTCCTGCCCGTCAAAAGGCCTCAGATCGTCCACCTTCTCTCCTATCCCGATATAAATGACAGGTACCCTGAGCTGCCTGCATATACCTATTACAATACCCCCTTTTGCAGTGCCGTCAAGTTTTGTAATTACTATGCCGGTAAGTCCGATAGCCTTGTTGAAAAGCTCTGCCTGGGAAAGGGCGTTCTGGCCGGTGGTCGCATCAAGCACAAGCCAGACCTGGTGCGGCGCCCCGGGTATCTTTTTTGCTGCCGTGCGGTTGATCTTCTGGAGTTCATCCATTAGATTGACCTTGGTATGGAGCCTTCCGGCGGTATCAATAATCACTACATCAATGTTCCTTGCCATTGCCGCGCTCAGACCGTCGAATACAACCGCCGACGGATCGGCGCCTGTTCCCTGCTTTACTACCTCTGCTGCGGCCCGCTCACCCCATATCGTTAGCTGCTCCACCGCAGCTGCCCTGAAGGTGTCGGCGGCTACGAGCATGACGGATTTTCCTTCGCTCTTGAGCCTGTGGGCTGTCTTCCCAATGGTTGTGGTCTTACCGACGCCGTTAATGCCTATCACCATTATTACAAGGGGTTCGCCGGGCTTGGGCTCGGCTGCAGCCGGTTGGGGCACATTGAGATACGCTATGATCTGCTGTCTTATCGCAGCCTTTAAAAGTTCCGCGTCCCTGAGTTCCTTCCTTGCCACCTTTTTTCTGACCGTATCAAGAAGGTGCTCTGTGGTGGAAACTCCTATATCCGAGGTAAAGAGTATCTCCTCCAGTTCATCGAGGACTTCTTCGGTGATCTCTCTCTTTCCCAGGATGAGACTGTCCAGCCTCCCGGCCAAGGCGCTTCTCGTCTTTGAAAGGCCATCTCTGAGCCTCTTGAAAAGGCCCTTCTTCTCAGTCGTTGGGATTGAATCCTCAGTCCCTTTAATGGGTTCTTCCGCAGGATATGTCTTCTTTAGCATTGATTTTCCGGCGACTGTTTCTGCTTCGTTTTTAAGCGGTTGATCGTCTTGAGGCTCATTCGGAGAGGGACCTATCCCTTCCTCCGGCAGGTCATGGTCAGTCTTTTCTAAATGCGCATCGTTTGTCTTTTTCTTTAACCACTTGAACATATATCTCTTTTATCTCTCCTAAAAAGTGTCTCAGTGTAAACGCTCATGACAGAAATATTTTGTCGCCCCCGCTAGTGAAAATCCTCCTCCGGCTCTGCACTTTGCGAGGTCGAGGATTTCCCTCCCCCTGCGCGGGGGAGGGTCGGGGTGGGGGGTGTATTTTCACGGTAAAAATGTACCCACTAATCCGACCCCATCCGCTCTCAAAAGGCCTGGATAAAGCCCTTCTTCTGTTCTGACGGGAATCAGTTGATGCTTACGGTTTGGGGATTTGGCTGCGAAGCAGACTGTGTCATATCAACACTGACCACTTTGGATATCCCGATCTTTTCCATAGTTATTCCGTAAAGGCGGTCTGTTATCTCCATGGACTTTCTCTTGTGGGTCACCATGATTATCTGGGAAGATCTCTTTATCTCCCTAAGCAGATTGTTGAATCTGTCAACATTGGCCTCATCCAGAGGAGCATCCACCTCGTCAAGGAGGCAGAAAGGAGAAGGCTTTATCATGTAAATAGCGAAGAGCAAAGCCATCGCTGCCAGGGCCTTTTCGCCGCCCGAAAGAAGGCCCATGTGGCTTACCCGCTTGCCTGGAAGCTGCACCTGCACAAGCACCCCGCTTTCAAGGGGAGAGGATTCGTCTGTAAGAGCCAACCCTGCAGTTCCTCCGTTGAAGAGCACAGGGAACACCTCTTTGAGCTTGATGTCAACCTCTTTGAAGGTGGTAGTGAATTTTTCAAGGGATGTCTGGTTTATCTTCTTGATGGCCAGCCGCAGGGACTCTATTGATTTGACGAGGTCTTCTTTTTGAGCAACCATGAACTGGTAACGCTCTTCAAGTTCGGCATGTTCCTTTATGGCCATGAGATTTACATCTCCGAGCCGGTCTTTCAGCTCCTTTCGTTTTGCGATTTCAGCCTCAACCTCGGGCTGGGAGAAGTCATCGGCAAGATAACCGGAGTAGATATCTTCTATCTTGATATCCCATCTTTCTCTAACGGATTTTGCCGTGGCCTCCATCTTGAACCGGACCTCGGCCTGTGCCATGCGTATTTTGTTCATCTCCTCCTTTAAGGCGTCCGCTTCCGATCTTATCCGGCCTGCGTCGCCTTCCTTTTCCTTGATGGAGTTAAGCAGGAGCTGCCTTTCATGTTCAGATTCCCTGAGTGCCTCCTCAGCCTTTCGGAGCTTTTCAAAGACTCCCTCCATCTGTTTTCGCAGTTCCTCGCTTTCTCTCCTGCATCTGATGCATCTTTCCTTGCAGTTTTCTATCTCTTCGTTGAGGGATTCGGAGCGCTTGATGGATTCGCCTATAAAACGCTCAATCCTCTCCGATTCCCTCAAAAGGCCCTTTTGCTCTTCTTTAAAGACATTCTGGGAAGACTTGACCCTTGTGAGATCTTCACGCAGTTCATCATACTCGGCTTCAGCCTCCTTAAGCTCATTTTCCTTTGCCTTCAAAATGGACTCCTGCTCCTGACGGCGATTCTGAGCCTCCTTCAGCTCTCCTTTCAACCTCTCAAGGGTCTCCTTGCTCTTGCCTTCCTCCTTGTCTTTCCGTGCAAGATCATCCTTTATCCTGGATGCGAGTTTTTCCTGCTGTGCCCACTGCTCTCCTATCCGGAAAAGGAACTTGTCCGCCTCGGTTATCTCCTCCTGAATCTTCCAGCGCTGCTCGGTGAGTTCATTAATGGTCTCTATGCTTCCTTCAATTCTATCTGTTATCTCCTCCAGTGAGCCTCTTATGCCTTGCGACTTCTTTTCAAGCGCTGTTATCTCCGTACTCAGGGATTCCATCTCACGGCGTCTGGCAAGGAGGCTGAAGGAGGACGCGGAGAGCCTTCCGCCTGTTATTATACCCCGGGAATCGAGGAGGTCTCCATCGGGTGTCACATAGCTAAAGCTTCTTCCGTGCCTATTCCAGGCAGCTATCGCCTGTTCAAGGCCCTCTGTCACAAAGACCCGGCCTATCAGCGCCTCGATTGCCTCTTTGTGGTCCGTTATCTCAATGATATCCTTAAGGTGGGGAAACTCACATGAAGGAGCACTCTTGGAGGCACTGTCTTTTATTTCCGCCTCCGGGACAAAACTTCCCTTACCCTTGCCCTTTTCCTTAAGATAGACTGTTGCCTGTCTTCCGTCTTCCTGCGACTTGACCATTACCCACTGGAGCTTCTCCCCCAGTGCCGCCTCGACTGCCTGCTCGTATCCGGCATCCACCCGTATGAAATCTGCTACAAGCCCGAGGATACTCCCTTTCTCGAAAGGCTCCAGGTCCCTGGCTTTCATTATGGTCCTCACCCCCGCTCCGAGGCCTTCGAAATTGTCGGCCATGGTCCTGAGGCTCCCCAATCTGGCCTTTCTTATCTGGAGATCGGTTTCTGCCGCCTTGAGTTCTGCTTCAGTCCTCTTTCTTATCTGATCCAGTTCAGACTGCTTTATCTTTTCCTCTGAGATGATGTCGTCTGTCTCAGTGAGTCTTTCAGCGTACGACTCCCTAATGCTGGTTTTCCTATCAGAGGCGGCTGAAAGCGCTTTTGTCTTATCGGCGATTTCATCCAGTTCCTTGAGAAGTCTGCTCCTGCTGTCCGAGGCCTGGCTCAGCAGCTTGTTGAGATAGCCCGATTCATGAGCAAGCCCTGTCTCCCTGTTTACCTGAGTGGCAAGGATATCTCTTGCCTTCTCGTATTCCTGCCTTACGGCAAGCAGCATCTTCCTGCGTGCATCAATCCTCATCTGTCTAAGCGAGATATCATTTTCCACCTCCGAGGCCTTTTGTTTTGATGAAGCGATGCGCTCAACAATGAGTTTTTTCTCTTGTTCATGTGCTGCAATCCGGGCCTTCGACTCGCTACGTTCCTTTGTAAGGCGGTCCTCCATCTGCTGCTGAATTTCTATTTCCTTGATAAGGGATGATGCCTGTGCCTCCTGTTTGTTCACCCGTTCCTTCAGGAGCTGAAATGCCTGGCGCGCCTGTAAAACGGCCTCGTCCTTTTCTTCAGCCTCCTGTTGTATGCTCTCGATTTCAGAGTGACAGCGGGCAAGCCGGGCTGCGAGTTGAGCTTCCTTGGCAGCCAGTTCATCCGTTGACCTTGTCTTTTCCCTTGAAAGCTCGATCAACTGAAGATAGCTATTTGAATAAAGGGTTAGTTCCAGGCGTTTGAGTTCTTCCATCATTTCCTTGTAGCGGCGCGCCTTGGCGGCCTGCCTCTTCATGACGTTCATCTGGCGCTGAACCTCCCCGAGGACGTCCTCCACGCGTTGCAGATTCTGCTCCGTCAGGGCTATCTTCTTTCCGGCCTCTTCTACCTTTCTTCTGTATTTGGTTATACCTGCCGCCTCCTCCAGCATGGCCCTTGTCTCTTCAGGCCTCTGCTCCAGGATCGCGCCTATCTTCCCCTGCCCTATCACCGAGTAGGCCTTGTTTCCAAGACCCGTATCCATGAAGACCTCCTGGATATCCTTGAGTCTGCATGGCATGCTGTTGAGAAGGTATTCGCTTTCTCCGGAACGGTAAAGCCTTCGCGTGACCGCCAGTTCCTCCAGGCCTTCGAATGATGAGGGAAACGACCCGTCGCCGTTTTCAAATACGATGGTCACCTCGGCCATGCCGAGCTGCTTGAATTCGCCTGCGCCGTTAAAGATTACATCCTGCATCTCCCGGCCCCTCAGCTGTCTTGCGCTCTGTTCTCCAAGCACCCACCTGATAGCGTCAACGATATTGCTCTTGCCACATCCGTTCGGGCCTACGATTCCGCTGATGCCGCCGGGGAAGCTAAGTTCCAGCCTGTCCATTATGGATTTGAAACCCAGGATGGAGAGCTTCTTTATCTTCATGATCCTCCTGGAAAGGGTGCAGAGTAATAGAATTGAAAAACCTGCGATTCTTATAAAACCCATACCACAGAAATAGGCCTTTGTAAAGATCAAATACCAGATAATGTAGGGTTAGGTTAAAAAACATCTACATCTAGCTGTTGGACACGTTCCAGTGATTGGGATTAGAGATGATTAATGAGCGTAAAGAAAAGGCCCGGGCCTCGATCCTGGAGCCCTTTGCCAGCCCTTGTTTGGGCCCTCGCCGGAATGACAAGCGACATTCTCATCCTGCGTTGCGCCCTAACAGCGCATGACCGTTTATATGAAAATGCCCCTTCCCTTTATCCATCCCCCCTCGACGGGGGAGGGGTGGGGATGATTTTCATCTTTCGTTGTGTCCCATTTGGACATGACCGTTAGTAGATTCCAGCTCATTGGCGGAAGGAGCATCTGTGAGGGATAATAACATTGACAGGACGGTCAAAGGCTAATTATCATCTTCTGAAGACGCAAATTCCGAATTCCACCGGTAAGCGGAAGGAAGATTTTTTTATGGGCATTTCTTCACTTTTCAGCCTTAGGATTGTCGTGCTTGTAAGCCTTAGCCTCTGGCCTTTAGCCTCCTTCGGTCAGGAGGAAAAGAGTCTTTCGATGTCATTTATCAAGACAGCCGAGCCCGAGGTCGAAAAGGAGACTTCAAGAGGGAAGGTAAAGGCGCGTGTCCATGTCGTAAGAAAAGGTGAATATCTATGGAATATAATGCGGAAAGAAGGATTTTTGAAACGGCCTGATGCAGCGGCGCAATATGATCTGATCAGGGATCTCAACCGCGAGATAAATGACTTGAATGTGCTGAGGCCCGGGGACAGGATATTTTTGCCTGTTACAGATGCTACGGCATCGGGAAATGACGCTGCTAACAGGTCGGCTCCAGTAGAAAAATTTGTAAAGAAAGACTTATCTAAAGCCAGAGAGCCGGAGGATTCCTATAAAAAAGTTAAGGTAAAACGCGGCCAGACCCTTCTCGGCATAATAGGGGCCAGATATAAGATACCCGCATCTCGTCTTTACGGCGAATACATCCCCAGATTGAAGGCCCTCAATCCTAGAATAAAGGACATAGATCATCTGATACCGGGACAGATTCTTAGGCTGCCTGTTTATTTGGTTCAGGAGAAGGCCAGAGCGTCCAGTGAGACCCAGCCGGAGGCCTCCGCTCAACCGGCGCTCCCGAATGCCGGTGAAACCCAGAGCGCCCATGAAGTGCCGAGCGGCCTTGTAAATTCTCTGGGAGAGGTATTTTCCGCCATGGGTGAGGAGTGGATCAATACTGGAAAGCATTTCATTCCTTTGCAGGGAGGAGGGCAGGTAGATTTCGATTGCGCTCTCTTTCCAGTCCTTTCCTCCTGCACCGGCGTTACTGTGATAGTGGATATCTACAACAAACTGCCTCCCAGGATTGCCAAGTTAGTGGAGGCAAGCTGGGGAAATTACAGGGTTGTTCATCTAGGGCCTGTAGCCCTTGCCCCGGCTCTCGGGAGGATTCTTGCCGCCGGCGGATATCAGAAGGTGCTGCAAGCAGGTGAACCCTTCAAGATAAAGGCCGGCCTTGATATTGCCGTGAGGGCCGATTTCACTGTGGTCTATACTCCCGGCGCAAGGACGGACGGCATTAGAGCGGTAGCCATAAGGCTTCGTTCTCCCGAAACGGCGGAAGTTCCGCCAAAATTCTCCGAGTATCTGGAGTCAACCGGCATCAGGGTGGTGGATATTCCGAAGAAGGCTTCAGGAGACGATGCCTCTGCCGGGCAGGAGGCGGTTGCCATAAAGATACTTGCGGGCGATCCTTTCAATCTGGCTGGAGAGGTGCTGTCAATGGCGGGAAACAGGTTCGCATCGAAGGAGGTTATCCCTATGAGCCGGGGCAGGAAAGGGGAGTTTTCCTTTTCGATAACCGCCGACTATCTGGTGCACCTTAAAGGCCGTGAGGCTATCATAGATATGTCAGGTATCGGTTCCGATATGACGAAGTTGCTTGAGGAGAAGGGCTACTCGGTTATCTCCGTTGAAGGGGAGAAGGACAGAACCGCTGTAATCAAAAAAGTTCTTGATTTTGTAGGCATCTCATTTAAGGAAGGGATGCACTTTTTTACCGTGCTTCCAGGAGGGGAAGAGAGAAACTTCGTTATTGAAATAGACGGAATCGTATTCACCGATGCCAGAGGAAATGCCGTCCTGGCAACTAAAGCGGAAGTTCCGTTTCAGGTCGCGCTTATGCTTGAAAGAAAAGGCGTGAGGGTGGCGGTGATCTCGTCAATGAATTAACCGCCATGCCCTAACAAAGAACAGCGGAGGATAAAAAATCCTTCTTTTAGCCATCGTTGGTGAAAGGGGAAAAGGGTGGATTTATATAATAAGGGGTGAGTTTTTATGAAAGGAGATGGAAGTGGTTATAGAAAATAAGGAAAGGCCTGAAGATATGTCCCAGGAGGATATGGCTCGTTTCGTCCTTGATATGTTCCATAGAATAGCCGTCCACCATACCCTCTGGTACATGGAGGTCGAACACCAGATGGGAATGGAAAAAGCCCTCAAGACCATGGGTGACGCATGGGATCAGAGCCGCGATATACAGCTAGCGAAGCTCGCTAAGTTTTTCGGTTTTTCCATGATTAAAGGGATTCCTGAGCCCCTTCTTAAGATGCCTAAGGAGAATCTGCTCAGGCTTGCAGATGATGTGGGAAAAAACTGGCTTGCCAACGACGGCGTATGGTTTCAGGCGGTAGAGTTCGCCCACGGCATGAACGATGCCAAGAGATGCAATGATTCAACATGGGCAAGATTTTCGCCTTTTGAGGCCTGGTCAATCAGGAGGCTCCTTGATCTTCCCCCTCGACCCGGCCTTGATGGTCTGAGAAGGGCTCTCAAATTCAGGATGTATGCCAGGGTCAATATTCAAAGCATAATAGACGATGATGACGGAAGCGTGATCTTCAGGATGAATGACTGCCGGGTTCAGTCTGCGAGGAAGAGAAAAGGGCTTCCGGATTATCCGTGCAAGTCGGTCGGCCTGGTTGAATACGCTTACTTTGCCGAGGCCATAGACCCTCGCATAACCACTGAGTGTATAGGATGTCCTCCTGACGACCATCCGGATGAGTGGTATTGTGCCTGGCGTTTCAGGCTTAAAGAGGATCAATGATAATGGGGGCCTTTCGGCCATAAACATTTGGGCAGGCTTCTGTGCACGCTAAACTTAATTCAGACAGGAAGATAGGTGTTGTTTTTTCATCAGGGTTTTTCGGGTTTTTCGCCCATGCCGGTTTTCTAAGCGCCCTTAGACAAGCGGGCATACACCCAGGCGCGTGGGCGGGTTCAAGCTCCGGAGCCATAGTTGCGGCTTTTGCAGCTTCCGGCATGGATGATGCCGCTATAAAGGACTATCTTTTCAGGGTTAAGCTTAAAGATTTCTGGGACCCTGATCCATGGTGGAGGGTCGCGGCCAAAGTAATAAAGGGATTTAAAGGTTTCAGCGGATATCTAAAGGGCGAAGGATTTGCGCGGCTTATGGACATCCTTCCCGCAAAGACATTCGAGGAATGCCGATGGCCGCTTGCGATCGCTGCGACCAATCTTACCCTCAGAAGAGAAACCATCTTCACCAGGGGAAACCTCGCCAAGGCTGTCTGCGCCTCTGGAGCTGTGCCCATGCTCTTTCGACCGGTCGAGGTGGACGGGTGCCTGTATGTTGACGGAGGCGTAACCAGCAAGGCCCCGATCATGGGCCTCCTGCGTGTTACCAGGCCTGATATAATCATCATCCATTATATCGCATCAAGGAACGTGGAAAAAAAAGAAAATGGGTTCCTGCAGAAGATATTCACACCCTGGTTTATCCATGATACGGCATTCGACATAGCGAGATTTGAATCCTACGGATATCAGAAGACCCTGGCCGAAAAGATGGGGATTGAAATCATAGAGATTGGGACTCATGCCCCTCACGTTGGGCCCAAGAGCCTGGGAGGGGGGCCTTTTGCCTACGAAGAGGCGCGCCTTGAGACTCTAAAGGCCCTGGGTAAGAAGCAATGATTCAGATAGAATCGGCTCCAGGTTACTACGCATGAGCCATAAATCCACCGGGGCACTGAGCCGCCAATATTTTCTCTATTTTGCGGTTCTTGGTGTTTTTCTTCCCTATTTTAATCTCTATTGCTATCACATCGGCATGAACGGCCTTCAGATAGGAACCATCTCGGCGGTGCGCTCAGTCGTTATGGTGGCGTTTACACTCCTTTGGGCCGCATTAGCGGACAGGCTCATGATAAGAAAAGGTGTATTTGTCTTCTGCAATATCCTCAGCGCCGTAATCTGGGTATTCATGCTCTCTGCTGAAGGATACGGTTCAATCCTCTGGATATCGGTGATCCATGCGATCTTTTTGGGACCCATGATCGCATTTCTTGAAGCCTTTACCATGGAGACCCTGGAAGAGGATCGCGGCATGTACGGCAGGATAAGGGTCTGGGGCTCTCTCGGGTTCATAATTATGGTAGTGGTGATGGGAAGGGTTGCGGAGCTTTATTCACTTTGGCTGATCGTCCCTGTTATACTCGCAGGCTTTATTGCTCAGGCAGTTAACTCCTTTAAGATCTCAGGAGTCTCCTCCCGGGGAGGCGGTCTTCCTTCAAGGGGCATCAAGGATATCATAACAGCGAGATCATCGGTCTTTCTTGCCGTGGGATTTTTGATGCTTGTAAGCCATGGGGCCTACTATGGTTTCTTTTCAATCCATCTTGAGAAGGAGGGTTTCGGGAATCTCTTTATGGGGGTTAGCTGGGCTGTGGCCATTGCCGCGGAAATAACCGTCATGATCTTTGCCCAGGTCTTCCTCAAGAGGTTTGTCATGGAGAGGGTTCTCCTGTTTTCTCTTATTGCGGCAGTAGTGAGATGGGGGGTGCTCGGATTGACATCCAACGCGATCATAATCCTTCTTTCCCAGTGCCTGCACGCCTTTACCTACGCCACCTTCCATGTGACAAGCATCCTGTTTATGGATCAGCTCTCCTCCCGGGAGTTTAAGACAATAGGCCAGTCGCTCAATAACTCCGTGCAGTACGGGATAGGCATGATGGTGGGCTTCTTCCTCGCGGGTTATCTCTATGAGGTTGCAGGCACAGCTTTTGCTTTTATTGTAAGCGCCGGGATATCAGGAGCCGCCTTTATTATCATGTGGGCCTACCAGGCCAAGCCTTCCGGCAGTCTTCAAGAACCTCGCGAACCTTTAGGATAATGGATGTTGCCTATCGTCTCAATAATTCGGGGTAATGAAGCTTGGATTCCGGCTCCCTGATCGGGATTGGGACGGGCTTTGCCGGAATGACGTAAAACGCCAATCCCTTGTCATTCCCGCAAAAGATGAAATCCGGAAGCGCGGTGGTGGTGTTTTCTAAAGGACCTGTTAACCATGGGTAATTAACCGATTTTGTGAAAATAGGTAGTGTCCATCCGGAAATGGCTATTTTCACCGATTTCGGCGTTGGGCTCAAATTTTAATCCTCGAAATACGCCAATGTATTCCTGTGGTTAAAATTATCGCCCGCCTTGAACTCGACAAAACTATCTCATTTCCGGATGGACACTAGGTCCGGGTGAGCTTAAAAATCCGGGGTAGGTACGGCTTGAGCCGCACCTACAAAAGCTGATTCCTGGTCTGCATGTCCTGATCTGCGCAAAGCCATTCCCCCAATTATTGAGCTGATACATATATCCCGTCTTGAACAAAGCGCATGATATCTCTCCGGTTTATGACTCCGGCGAGCTTCATATCTCTTTCATTACTTACCACCGGCAGTATCGCAAAATCCCCGGCTGCTATCTTCTGTATCGCATCTGAAAGGCTTTCATCCCCGGTGACTGTGACGACGCTCCTTGTCGCTATCTCACCAACGGTGCCGGCCAAATCGCCCCGCAGCATTGCCTCCTGGAAATCTGATAGAGAGACGACTCCAATAAGTGTGTTTTCCGCGTTTGTAACCGGAAAGGTATTATATCGGGTAGAGTGAGCAAGGTCCATAAGTTCCTGAAGTCCGGCTGTCTCAGAGACTGCCCTGACCCATGGATTCATGGCCTGAGAGACCTTTATCAGAGAAAGGTCGGATCGTTGGCCGGATTCCGCTGTGGTCGGTGTTTCTCTGCGGGCCTTGATCTCCTGGACCCTTTGATTATAGTAGGCAATCACCTCTCTTCGGTCGAGCATGCCGATAAGCTTGGTGCGATCTTCGTCCTTGACCACAGGCAGGCTGTTTATGTTTCTTAGGGTAAACTTTCTTAAGACTTCATTGAGGTCTTCTGATGGGGTCGTGTAAATGACGTCCTGTCTTGCTATATCCCTCATCCTTATCAGAGTTCTGATGTCGGCTTCGAAAAGGAGCCCTCTTATGTCGTTGATTGAGAATATTCCCGTCAGCCGCCCTGTATCGTCCATCACAGGAAAATAGTGCTGTTCGCTTGCCTGAAAGACAGGCAGAAAATCCTCGAAGGTCATGTCTTCCGGCACAGGCGCCGCCTTCCGTAGTCTCGCGAGGAGTTCCCTGACCTTTATCGCTCCGAGCACATCCACAAAGAACTCTCCTCTATGGGCCCGGGAATCCACCCGGCTTTTGGCCTGCCGATGGAAGATGGTCCATCCTCTGGAGAGAAGATATGCCAAGGAACAGACCAGGAGACTGGGAAGGAGCAGGTGGTAGGAGTTGGTCATCTCGCTTACAAAGATGATGGTGGATATGGGCGCGTTTGAGACCCCGGAGAAGAAACCCGCTATGCCTACGACCACGAACGCGCCCGGGCTCGTCACGACACCGGGCATGAGATAGTGGAATATCTGCCCCACGGCCCCTCCCAGTGCCCCGCCGATAACCACCGAAGGGCCGAAGACACCCCCGCTTCCGCCGCTTCCGATGGAAAATGAGGTAGTTAGTATCTTTCCCATGGCGAGGGCCAGCAGGAAGAAGATGGGGAGTTGGTTGTTGAGGGCCATCTGGGCGAAGCCGTATCCGAAGGAGAGTGTCTGCGGCAGGAAAAAACCGATGATCCCCGTGCAAAGTCCTCCGAGGGCAGGCTTGAGATAGGGCGGAGCGGCAAGACGGTCAAAAACCGCCTTTGTGCCGTAGAAGCATTTTACGTATAGGTATCCGGCGGCGGCCACGACAAAGGCGAGTACAGTGTAAGGGCCGAGTTCCAGCGGGTTCCGGAACACGAAGTCCGGAGCATGGAAAAGGGAGCCCCAACCGAACACCAGACAGAAGACGCAATAGGCCACAACCGATGCGATACCTGCCGGGATGATGACGTCTGATTCAAACTCAGGGTCCCGGTAAAGGACCTCGGCGGCAAAAAGCGCCCCTGCCAGGGGGGCGCGGAATATGCTTCCTACCCCGGCCCCGACGCCTGCGGCGAGCATAATCCTTCTCTGCCTTTCGGTCAGTCCGAGCCTGGTGGCGAGGAAAGAGCCGAATCCGGCCCCTATCTGGGCGATAGGGCCCTCGCGTCCCCCGGAGCCGCCCGTGGTAATGGTGATGGCACTGGCGATCGTCTTGACAATGGGAACCCTTGCCCTGATGAATCCGCCCTTATTGTGGTATGCGTCTATGGCCGCGTCGGTTCCGTGCCCCCCGGCCTCGGGGGCCGCCAGATACACCAGTATCCCGCTCAGAAGGCCTCCGAAGGCTGGAAGGAAGAGTAGTATCCATCTATTAAAGAGGGTTTCCGTGTACGCGAAAAGGGGCGCCTCCCCGGCAGGTCCCGGAGGTCTGTAACCTGCCAGAAGATCCATGAAGAGATACATGCCCAGATAACAGAAATACTGAAAGACCACGGCCCCAAGCCCGGCTACGATTCCCACCAGGAAAAAATGGGAGAGCCAGCTCCACGCCGAGGAGAGACGGAGCCTCCCGCGTCTAAGGGCTTCAAGGTTCATCCTGCGGTGTATCCAAGAGGCTCTATTTGTCTTAGCCATATCCACGCTATGGTTTGCACCTTCGGCAGGGGCTGAAGCCCTCGAAGAAGGCGTCATTTCTTTTTTTAAATAGTTTTGAATTCTTGACCGATGTCTGTTTGCCGAATCGGCAGTCCTTTCGGTGAAAGACATAGGAGGAAACATTGCCGATATATCCTGCCGGCTCTTCCTTGACCTTGAGCCCCCAGATTCCGACTCTTTCCTTCATGGTCTTTCGCTGGGCTGCAAGGAGACGGTCCCAATACTTTACGTTAGGCTTTATCCTCAGCACATGCGCATAGCCTTTAAGCATCATGACTTCGCTTACGAGTCTTCCGTCGTCCATGAACACGTGGGCGAGGAGTCTTCCGTAGTGGTCCTTTTTTTCTATATCAAACTCCAGGCGCACCCGGTGTTTTTTTAGTATCTCCAGGTTTGCCCTCCTGGCCTCCCAGGCAAGCGGGTCGCTTTTCCCTCCCTCATGATCTATCTCTGGTGAGTCTATTCCAAGGTATCTTACCTTCTCCCCGTTTGAAAGGAGAATGGTGTCCCCGTCATAGACGAATTTGACTTCAAGGTATGGCCCGTCTGAAGCGTGTGATACGGAGGCAATCCAAAATAGAAAGCCGCAAACAAGAATGGCTATAATGCTATGGATAATTTTTTTCCGAGACATGGGACGATTTTCGTAAAACGCCTCTTTTTTGTCAAATTTATTCAAAAATGGTATTACTGTATCAGCGCAAAAATCCGGGGTAGGTGCGGCTTCAGCCGCATGGGAACCGCGCGCCCTGCGCCTGAAGGCGCAACTACAGAAGCTGATTTCCGGTCAGCATGCCTGGTCTGCGCAAAGCCATCCCCCCAATTATTGAGCTGGTACGCATTACTTCCGGTATCAAGGGCCGCAAGAAAAGCCCGTTGCTTTCAGTAGAGCAGAAATTCTTTCCGCATAGCGGAGAATTCATCCAGGGCCTTTTTCCATGAATCTGCCGTCTCCATTACGCCAGCTCCCTGCTCCAGTGCCCCGGCCAGACCCGATGCGCCCAGTATGAGGTCAATAGGCCTTTTCTCATATTCGTATTCATAAGGGGGATTCTTGAAGCAAAAATGCTCCCCGTGCAGCCTCATAACCGCCTGAAGTAGACAGAGGCTTGTGCGGTAGGGGCTGTAGGCGCAAGGATCAGTCACATGGATCATAAAGCCTTTGCAGATTTCTCCGGTCCACTTGTTAAATGTCGGTCTGAAGATGTATGGCTGGAGCGCGCACCCCTCCAGGGCGTAGTCAGGAAGCAAATCTGCTATGCCCGAGCAATCGAAAAAGGGCGCTCCGAATATCTCGAAGGGTCTGCATGTGCCCCTGCCTTCCGAGATATTGGTTCCTTCCCATATCACCTGCCCCGGATAGACAAGAGCAGTTTCATATAGAGGCATGTTGGGAGAAGGCATAAGCCACCTGAGCCCTGTGTCATTCCAAAGCATTGAGCGGCTCCATCCCCTCATTGCAATCACATGCAGATCGCAGCCAATTCCAATTGCCTTATTGAACAAAAGGGCCATTTCCGCCATAGTGAGTCCGTGTCTCATGGGCATGGGGCAGGGGCCTACAAAAGAAATTAAATCATTTGATAAGACATTTCCCTCAAGTGTATTTCCTCCCAGCGGATTGGGCCGGTCGAGGATAATAATCTTTTTGCTGAGCCGTGCTGCAGTCCTCATGCACCCGAGCATGGTTGCCGCAAATGTATATACCCTTGTTCCGACGTCCTGGAGATCAACCACAATGGCGTCAATTTCATCGAGCATCCAGTCAAGGGGTTCCCTCGCCCGGGCATAGAGGCTGAATACGGGGATATCAAGGCCCTTGTCATGGCCGTGGGCAGTCTCTATCATATTGTCCTGGTCGTGGCCCCCGAAGCCGTGCTGAGGCCCGAAAAGGGCCTTCAGACTTCCTGGGAGTTTCGTTGAAATGATATCCGCCGCGTGGTTCAGGGAGCTGTCCAGGGAGGCCTGGTTGGCGAGCAGGCCAAGGTTAAGTCCCATGAGGGCATCCATTTCCCCATGAGCTACGAGATCAAGACCTGTAAGGATTTTTTTCATGTGTTTATCAGTAATTCATAAAGAGGCGCTTTTCAAGATTTATGAATCGCGCATATTGGACACAAAAGGAGTATTACCGTTGAAAGATGAGATTACAGGACGTTACAGCCGCCAGATAATGATGAAGGAAATCGGGATAGCCGGCCAGAAGAGACTGTGCGGGGCCCGTGTGCTCGTGGCCGGGCTCGGCGGATTGGGCTCCATATCGAGTTCGTATCTAGCCGCTGCCGGGGTGGGACGCATTCGTATAGTTGACTGCGACACGGTTGATATCTCAAATCTCAATAGACAGCTCCTTCACTGGAGCCGTGATCTTAAAAGGGCTAAGGTGGAATCGGCCGCGGAAAAGTTAACCGAGCTTAATCCTGAATGCGAAATAGAGGCGGTATCCCGCAGGATGGATGCAGAGAGCGCCATGGAGCTTTGCCGTGGAAGCGATGTCATTGTGGATGCGACCGATAACCTTGCTGCCAGGAAGGCTCTGAACATGGCCTCAGTTCGTCTTAAGATACCTTTTATTCACGGGGCGGTTGGGGGTTTAAACGGCATGGTTACAAGCTTTTTGCCCGGCAGGGGGCCGTGTCTTGAGTGCCTTTTCCCGGCCGATGTTGTCGGGGCAAAGGTCGGCATCCTCGGGCCGACTGCCGGCATAATAGCGTCAATACAGGCGATGGAGGTCATTAAGATCATCGTCGGCGCAGGCAGCTCACTAGTGGGCAGGTTGCTTTATCTCTACGGCTCTGATATGAGATGGAAAGAGATAACGATAGCAAAGAACCCCTCATGCGCGGTGTGCGGGAGGGCTGATTGAATAAGGGTAAAATGCCTTGAAAGAGCATATCAGTGTCATGGTAAACGGTGTTACGGAGAAGGTGCCTCGGGGAAAGAGCCTCTTGTGGCTTAAGGATATCCTTGGGGAGAAGGATGCGAACATGATTGTCGAAAGAAACGGGGTATTTGTTTATCCCCAGCAATACGATTCAGTTTTTGTCGAGGATGGAGATACGATTGAATTCATAAACCCGGATTTCGGGGGGTAGAATAAAAGGAGAAGCGATATGAAGTTTCCTTATCTTTTTTCACCCATCAAGATCAACACCATGGAAGTAAAAAATCGGATAGTCATGACTGCCATGCACCTGGGATACACGCCGGAGGGATCTGTGACCGATCAATTGGTTGATTTTTACAGGGAGAGGGCCAAAGGCGGCGTGGGCCTCATCCTTGTGGGCGGATGCCCCATTGACGAATTCGGCGGCATGTCCAGCATGATCTGCATAAATGATGACAAATATCTGCCCGGACTCAGGAGGCTTTCAGGGGCCATAAAGGATGCGGGGGCCAGGGTCGGGGCCCAGCTTTATCAGGCGGGGCGCTATACCCATTCCGCCATGATAGGTGGAAGAAAACCTATTTCGGCATCGGCCGTGCGATCAAAGCTCACGGGCGAAACACCAAGGGCGCTTGAACTCTCCGAGATCCCGGGCGTTCAGGACCGTTTTGCCGAGGCGGCCTTGAGGGCCAAGGAGGCTGGATTTGACTGCGTGGAGATACTGGCAAGCGCCGGCTATCTCATAAGCCAGTTTCTCTCTTCCATTACCAACAGGCGGGAGGATGAATACGGGGGCAACCTTGAAAACAGGATGCGTTTCGGTCTGGAGGTGGCCCGTAAGGTGAGAAGGGCCGTGGGGCCTCACTATCCTGTGACGGTGAGGATTGCGGGAAACGAGTTCATGGATGGAGGAAACACCAATCAGGAGGCTCGGATATTTGCCCAGGCACTGGAAAAGGAGGGAATGGATCTCTTTAATGTGACAGGAGGCTGGCATGAGACGAGGATTCCCCAGCTCACCATGTTTGTTCCGAGAAGGGCCTACGTGTATCTGGCATCAGGAATCAAGTCAGCGGTAAGCGTCACGGTGCTTGCAAGTAACAGGATCAATGATCCGGCGGAGGCCGAGGAGATACTCCGAAACGGTGAGGCGGACATGGTTACGGTAGCAAGGGGACTCATAGCAGATCCTGAATTTGCCGAGAAGGCAAGGACCGGAAAGGCCGATACCATTTATCACTGCATAGGGTGCAATCAGGGATGTTTTGACAATATTTTTCGCTTCATGCCCGCCACCTGTCTGGTCAATCCCAGGGCCGGCCTCGAAGGAGAGCTTGAGATCAAGACAGCCCAGGTGAAGAAAAGGGTCCTTGTGGTGGGAGGAGGCCCTGCGGGCATGAAGGCCGCCTGCGTCGCGGCCCAAAGAGGCCACAGGGTTACTCTGGTGGAGGGCTCTGAAAGGCTTGGAGGGCAGGTCATGCTCAATGAACGGATCCCCGGCAGAAAGGAGATGGCTACGGCAGTCAAAGACCTTGCGACTAACCTTGATTATCTTGGTGTCGAGGTAATTACGGGGAAAAAGGCCGACAGGACACTTGTTGAGAAAATGAACCCTGATGCTGTCCTCATCGCAACGGGGGCAAGGCCCGGTATGCCTCCGGTAGCCGGTGCCGATCTCCCCCATGTGGTTCAGGCCTGGGATGTGCTGGCAGGGAAGAAGGGTGTCGGAAAACGAGTTGTGATCGTTGGAGGAAACGCGGGAGGACTTGATGCGGCTCTTTTCCTAGCAGGCATTGGAACCATCCCTCCTGATGCGCTCCACTTCCTTGTGGCCAACAGGGCGGAGACCCTCGAGACCCTTTTAGGCCTGATGAACAGGGGCATAAAGGAGATAACCGTCCTGGAGATGGCTCCCAAGGCCGGCGCAGACATAGGTCTTTCAACCAGGTGGACTGTTTTTGCCGAGCTGAAACGCCTCGGGGTAACGATAATTACTGGAGCAAAGGTCATCTCGATAACACCTGAGGCGGTAGAGGCGGAGACAGAGGAGGGAGTTAAGAGGATACCTGCGGACAGCGTTGTCATGGCAACAGGATCCGTAAGCGTATCGGACTTGAAGGCAGAGCTTGCAGGACTTGCCGCGGAGGTGCTTGTCATAGGAGATGCGGTGCGGCCGCGAAACGCCCTTGAGGCCATAAAGGAAGGATTCATGGCGGGGCTTTCCGTGTGACGGGAATCCCTAAAGCCCTGATCGAGGGAAGATATGGGAATAAGGGGCGTTGGGCTCAAGTCCTCTAAATACCTAAATGTATTCCTTTACCGTGAAAATATCCTCACTAAACCTGGGAGCAGGGAGCAGGAGGCAGGGATCAGGGGGCATTAAAAAAGGTCTGTTTTCTCATCTGTGGGAAAGGGAATTTTCATGCTCGGGGGTGACAAAATATTGCTGTAATGAACGTTTGGTTAAAATTATCTCCCGCCTTGAACTCGACGAAACTATCTCATTTACGGATGGACACTAACTGCAAGAGTGCCCCTTGATGAGTAGCGATGCTGTATTGAGCAGGAAGGCCTTCATATCCTCGGGATCGAGGGGTTTAACCATCATCGGGAGGTCTTCCGCCTTGATCGAGTTTGCTTGGAGGAGTCTTTCGGGGATTATAAAATCCAGCCCTTTGACCCCGAACCTCTCCTCCGTCTTTTTTATGAGATCCCGGGGCTCCCAAGGGAATTCCCTCAGGAAAAAATAGATGTCCACATAGTCCTTGGGCTCGAACCTGTCCGCCAAGGCGAAAAGCTTTCCTGTTATGATGTTGAGGGGGGCATCTATGCGTGTCCCTTCGATCACCGGGCGCTCATCGAGGCTTATGAACGGATAGCTGGTGAATTCAACCTTCAGTAGATTGCCGTCTTCAAACATCGCAACAAAGATTCTTCGGTCGAAGAGGCGCTGGAAACGAAGATCGCTTATTGACGGCATCCCTTTGAGGATTGCGGTGAGATATTGAACAGAGGGCATGGACTGTTCGGAGTCGGCGAAAAAGTCCATATTTTCCGAGACCCTGTGGCCGAGATAGAATGCGGAAAGGGCTGTTCCTCCGGCAAGATAGAAGCAGTGCTTTATCTCTTCAGGCAGATGCTCGATTAAAAGTAACTGTTTCTTGTTCAGGATATCAGCCGGATTCGCAGGCAAGCCTGATCGCCTCCTTCCTTTCGGGTGGAAGCCTCAAGTTTTCCAGATGTCTTAGGATCAGTGCCTTTTCATCCGAGGTGAGTTCGAGTGCGACAAGGGGGAAGAACTCAGCCAGTCTCCTTGCCTGCCACAGCTCGTCCTTCGGCGGGTCCTTATAATCCCAGATGATAGTCTTATGTTCCATAAAAAACTCAATTCGTTTTTCCTGTATTCTAGTATATACTTATGAAGCTCAGGTTCGTCAAACAATAACTACCTCTTAAATCAAACCTTTTTTATTCCGATGGGGGGATTGAAGATTTTTTTTGAGCCCTTGACTTAGGTCAATGTCTTTATTTTTGAGGGCCGCTATAGTTCTCCGCAAGACTTCAACTTCGTTTCTGGAAGAGGCGATCGGGTCGCCTTCTTTATGGAACCAAACCACAGAGGCTATGAAAGGAGAAAGACTATGTTTTGTTATCAGTGTGAACAGACGGCTAAGGGAGAGGGTTGCACCAAGTTGGGTGTTTGCGGAAAGGAGCCGGAGGTAGCGGCACTGCAGGATTTGTTGATCTATGCCCTCAAGGGGCTTTCGGTTGTTGCGGTTGAGGCACGAAAGGTCGGCATAACGGACAGGGATGTGAATGTCTTTACCTGTGAGGCGACCTTTTCAACCCTGACCAATGTGGACTTCGACGCCGAGCGATTCTCTCCCATGCTTGAAAAATGCGTGAAATTGAGAGAAGGGTTAAAGGAGAAGATCAAGGCAAAGGGAGGCAGGTCTCAGTTCAGTGAGGAGGCTGCCAACTTCGTGCCTGCGAAGACCATTGAAGATATGGTAAAGCAGGGAGAAAAGGTGGGTATCAAGCAGGACCCCGAGTCCAACCCCGACATCCACGCCCTCAAATGGACTCTGGTGATAGGCCTTAAGGGTGTTGCGGCCTATGCAGATCACGCGCAGATCCTTGGAAAGGAAGACGACAGCGTATATGCCTTTGTCCAGGAGGGGCTTGCCTCCACCTTGAGAACGGATCTTGGGCTAAACGACTGGGTGGGACTTGTTCTTAAATGCGGAGAGGCTAATCTGAAGGCCATGGAAATCCTGGATGCGGCCAACACAGAGGCCTACGGTCATCCGGTGCCAACCAAGGTGCCTCTGGGTGCAAAGAAAGGGAAGGCCATCCTTGTCTCAGGTCATGACCTGAAGGACCTTGAAATGATTCTTAAGCAAACCGAAGGCAAAGGCATCTATGTCTATACTCACGGTGAGATGCTTCCCTGCCATGGGTATCCGGGACTCAAGAAATACGACCATCTATACGGTCATTACGGCACGGCATGGCAGAATCAGGCAAAGGAATTCGCGGAGTTTCCAGGTGCAATTCTTATGACCACCAACTGCATCCAGAGACCCAGGGATTCTTACAAGGACAATATCTTCACCACTGGTCTTGTGGGGTGGCCGGGGGTAAGGCACATCGCGGACAAGGACTTCAGCCCGGTCATAGAGAAGGCCCTTTCCCTGCCGGGTTTCCAGGCGGATGCAAACGGCCGTTCTGTAATGGTCGGCTTCGCGAGAAACGCGGTCATGGGAGTGGCCGGCAAAATGATCGAGGCGGTCAAGGCAGGGGCCATCAAGCACTTTTTCCTGGTGGCAGGCTGCGACGGCGCAAAGCCGGGCAGGAACTACTACACGGAATTCGTTGAAAAGGTTCCTAAGGACAGTGTGGTACTAACCCTTGCATGCGGCAAGTTCAGGTTTTTCGACAAAGACCTGGGGGACATTGGAGGCATCCCGAGGCTTCTCGACATAGGCCAGTGCAACGACGCCTATTCGGCCATCCAGATCGCTCTCGCCCTTTCAAAGGCATTCGGCGTAGGGGTAAACGATCTTCCTCTTTCCATGATACTTTCATGGTACGAGCAGAAGGCGGTGGCGATACTCTTGACGCTATTCTACCTGGGAATAAAGAACATCAGGCTGGGGCCGAGCCTGCCTGCCTTTATCACACCCAACGTGCTCAAGGTGCTGGTGGATAACTTCAACATCATGCCTATAAGCACGCCTGATGCCGACCTGAAGGCGATTCTGGGATAGCAGCTATATTGTCGTTTAAGGTTCGGGGTCTCCTGGTTTTTTCTGCTCAAGAGGCCCCGGAAGAAAAGGGTTGTGGAGTCGGTGTAATGAGGGCCTGCCCAAGGCCGGCCCTCTGAAAGAGAGGTTGCGATATGAAATGCCCGGGACAGGACAGCCGTTACTGGAGGGCTGATGCCATATTGGAAGTCAAGTGTCCCAAGTGCGGAAGCGAGGTGGAGTTCTTCAAGGATGAGGCGACCCGCAAGTGCAAGGCCTGCGGACACAGGTTCCTTAATCCCGGCCTTGACTTCGGCTGCGCCTCTTACTGCCAGTATGCGGAGCAGTGCATCGGGAATCTTCCTCCGGAGCTTATAAGCCAGAAGGAAAATCTCTTGAAGGACAGGGTTGCGATAGAGGTGAAGAAGTTTTTTGGGAGGGATTTCAAAAGGATCGGACATGCCACCAGGGTTGCCAGATATGCCGAGCAGATAGGCAGGGATGAGCAGGGAAACCTTGCCGTGATCATCCCTGCAGCCTACCTCCATGACATCGGGATAAAGGAGGCGGAGGCACGTGATCCTGGAAAGGTACCTGAGACCCATTCGGAGCTGGGTGTCCCTGCCGCAAGGGAGATACTATCCAAACTCAAGGCAAGGGAGGAACTTATTGACGAGATATGCGCGATAGTGGGGAGCCATCACAGGGCGCCTCCGGGATTCAGCAGGGAGTTTGCCTGCGTCTATGACGCTGATCTCGTCGCAAACCTGGAGGATGACAGGAAGGATAATCCGCCCGATAAGCTTAAGGTGATGGTGGATGAGCGTTTTCTGACCGATGCCGGGAAAAGGCTTGCGCTTAAGGTGCTGGGCCTTAAGGGAGATGAGTGAAATGAAGGTTAAAAGGAAGATCATCGAGATAGATTCGGAACTCTGCGACGGATGCGGCCAGTGTGTTCCTGCCTGCGCGGAGGGAGCGATAGAGATTGTGGACGGGAAGGCCAGGGTAGCCTCGGAGAGATATTGTGACGGTCTGGGCGCCTGTCTGGGGGAGTGCCCCAACGGAGCCCTTCGTGTTATTGAAAGGGAGGCGGAGGATTTTGATGCCGAGGCGGTCGAGGAATACCTTAAGACCAAAGAGGCGTCGTCTCAAGAAAGCGGTCATGGATTTCCCATGAGCTGCCCTTCGGCAAAGATAGAGACATTTGTGCCCCATGCCATGCTCAAAGACAAGGACGCAAAAGTCGCTTCTCAGTCATGCCTCAGCCACTGGCCGGTTCAAATAAACCTTGTGCCGCCCACTGCACCCTTTCTCAAGGGGGCGAAGCTCCTTGTCGCTGCGGACTGTACCCCTTTTGCCTATCCCGACTTCCACAGGGATTTCATGGACGGAAGGGTCGTGATGGTGGGATGCCCCAAGTTCGATGACGCTCCGGGTTATGTGAAGAAATTTAAAGAGATATTCTCCAAGGCCGGCATAAAGGACATAACCGCAGTGGTCATGGAGGTCCCATGCTGCTCGGCACTTCCCATGATAATCAAGAAGGCGCTTGCGGAGTCGGGGAGAAAGATACCCGTGGAAGAGGTGGTAATAGGAACCAGAGGAGAGATACTGCGAAGGAGGAGCCTGTGAAAAAGATCAACATATTCGAGGAAAACGATTTCAACGACCTGCACATGAAAAGGCTTCTTGTGCATGATTCGCCCTACTTCAAGATCCTCAACTTCAACTTCAAAGAGGGCCAGGAACTTCCCATCCATTCACACGATCTGGAGGGGCAGGTGAGCATAGCGGTCATTGAAGGGGAAGGGGAGTTTATGGCAAAGGACTCATCCATGCCCGCCAAGGCGGGGGATGTGCTTATCTCCGATATAAGCGAACCGCACGGGATCCGCGCCCGCACAAAGATGAGGGTCCTTGTCACCATAGCCCCTCCCATCTGATTGATTTGGAGCACCCTCCTTGGGGCCGGTGTCCTTTCCCATGCCGGGGTTTGCGTCCTTATGCGACTATTGAGACCTGCTCCAGGCCCTGATCGAAGGCCCCCTGATGGCCCCTGACAAGCGTTGATGATTATGGTCTGCCTGTACTGACCGGATAAATCGTTTTCCGGCCTGTACAGGCTGTTTTTTTCTCCTTGACTTACAGTAAAACATACAGTATTATCCCGTCCCACTAATGGAGGTTTCTTATGAAGCTTACCCGGAAGCAGAAGGCCGTTATGGAATACCTAGGCAGTTACAGGGATAAGTGGGGGACGGCTCCAAGCTTTGATGAGATATGCTCTCATTTCGGCTTCCGCTCCTACAATACCGTTACCACCTATCTCAGGATCCTTGAGAGAAAGGGCTATGTCCGCCTTCCCGCCCGCAAAAACCTGAAAAGGGCACTTGAGATACTGTGTCCCTTTGAGACGGGTCGTAGCGAGATACCGCTTCTGGGCGCCGTTGCGGCAGGCCGTCCCATCGAGGCGGTTGAGGACAAAATGGGTATAGAGGTGCCCGCCTCCATGCTGGGGCGCGGCGAGCACTTTGTCTTAAGGGTAAAGGGCGATTCCATGGTGGATGACGGAATACTGGACGGAGACCTGGTGGTGGTAAGAAAACAGGATGTGGCTGAAAACGGAGACACGGTGGTGGCCCTCATAGGAAACGAGGCGACCGTCAAACGCTACTATGTCAGGGAGAACCACGTGGAACTTAAGCCCGCCCACAAGGGCATGGTCTCCATAATGGCCGCGGGCGAGGGGTTAAAGATACAGGGAAGGGTAGTTGGGATTATGCGCTACTATCCCTGAGGAGAGAACTCGCAGGTCATGGAGCGCCATATCCTTCATCTGCATATACCGGCCTTTCCGGTAGCCGTTGCAAGGGTCGTAATGCCTGGTCTGAGGGGAAGGCCCGTGGCGGTCGCCCCGCCCGGCTCGGATCGGGGGCTTGTCATGGCGGCTTCCGCCGAAGCCAGGAGGGAGGGTGTATGGAAGGGTATGCCCCTCCAGGCAGCCCTGAGGCGATGTCCTTTCTTAAGGGTAATCGCCCCCGATCCGGAGCTTGGTCGCAGGGCATCCGGTCGCATCCTTGAGTTTGCGGGCCGCTACAGTCCGCTCTTTGAGCCCGCAAGACCCGGCCATATATATCTGGATGTAACCGGAACGGAGAGGCTCTGGGGAAGGGCGAAGGACGCGGCCTTGAGCCTTGGCCGCGATGTGGCGGCACTTTCCCTTCCTTCATCTGTGGGGGTTTCAGCAAACAAGATGGTCTCAAGCATCGCATCGCGTCTCGACGTCAGAGACGGGATCATGGATGTGGCCGCCGGAGGCGAGGCATCCTTTATGGCGCCCCTGAGGACGGATGTGATCCCGGCAATAGGAGATAAAAGGAGGCGGATACTCCTTGAGGAACTTAATATAAGGTGTGTGGGGGAGCTTGCGGCCCTGGACATGGGAAGCCTCGGCATGGTCTTCGGCCGGCAGGCCCCCTTGATCCGTCAGAGGGCCATGGGGATTGATCCTACGCCCGTCTATGCCGCCTCCGAGAAACCTCTTGTAAGCGAGGAGATGGTCTTTGGGCGTGATGAGAACGATGACGACCTGCTACTGGGGGCGCTTGCGGGTCTTGTGGAAAGATGCGCCTTCAGGCTCAGACAACTCAAATCAAGGCCCCGCAAGGCAGGTCTTCTCTTAAGGTATTCGGACAGAGTGGAGTCGAGACGAAAGCTCTCCCTGGGATGCGGGGACGATCTCCACGGCCAGTTAAAGGGGCTTTTCTTTTCCGCGTGCAGCCGGAGGGTGCGGGTGCGCTTCATGCGGGTGTGGTTCTGGGGCCTTGTCTCGGACATGGTACAGCTCTCACTTTTTGATGATAAGCCTTCTTCGGATGCGAGGCGCCTTGCCGCCACCAAGGCTGTGGACAGCATCAGGGAAAGATACGGCGAAGCGCTGATCGGCTATGGAAACCAGAGGATTCATACATCTCAACGTCCACTCCCACTACTCCAGGGGCTGGGGGACGGCCGGAATTGATGAGCTTGCAGGGGCCGCATCCCGGATGGGCATAAAAACACTTGCCCTTACCGATACAAACAGCCTTCACGGGGCTGTTTTTTTTCTTGAGGCTGCGGCGGATGCGGGCATCTCACCCATACTGGGAAGCGAACTCAAGGCAGGGGGAAGAAGGGCCATTGCCCTTGTAAAGGACCTTGAAGGCTACGGAAACCTCTGCCGGCTCGTATCGGATTGCTGCTGCCGGGAGGATCTTGATCTTGCATACGCCCTGAGGGATAAGCGAAGGGGCCTTGTAGTGATATCGGATGATCCTCATGTCATAAAGGCCCTTTCCCGCGAGGGCCGCGAAGACCTCTACCTGGAGCTTTCTCCCGGTTTCAACATGTCGGGGGCCTATGCCCTTTCCAGAAAAACCGGGGTTGCGCCTGTTGCGACAAACAGGGTCTATATGGCAACAAGGGAGGACTTTTCTCTTCATCGCATCCTGAGGGCGGTTTCCTTGAATACCAAGCTTTCGCGCCTGAAGGTGGGGGATACCTGCACGGAGCAGAACTTTCTGGCTCCCGCCACCCTTATGGAGGATCGGTTCCCGCACGCGCCCCAAGCCCTTGAAAACACCATCCTGATAGCCGACATGTGTCTCAAGGACTGGGACCTTGGAAGGATAGTATTTCCTCGCTTTTCCGGCATGGACGACGAAACCGCCTTTAAATCCCTTCTTAAGGCCGTAAATGAGGGCTGCATAGGGCGCTACGGCACCATCACCCCCGAGGTAAGGGCAAGGATTGACCATGAGATGGCAATCATCGGGGAAAAGGGCTTCGCCCACTATTTTCTTGTGGTGGCGGATATCACTAAGAGGGCCGGAATGTCTTGTGGAAGGGGAAGCGCAGCGGCCTCCATCGCCGCTTACGCCCTGGGGATTACCCAGGTGGATCCAATAAGGCACAATCTTTTCTTTGAGAGGTTCCTTAATCCCGGAAGGATGGACCCGCCGGACATTGATGTGGATTTTGCCTGGGATGAGCGGGATACGATACTTGATTACGTCTTTGCCGCCTATGGAACGAGGAGGGCGGCCATGGTGGCCAACCACAACACCTTCGGGGCCAGATCCGCGGTGCGGGAGATCGCCAAGGTATTCGGCCTTTCGGAAGAGGAAATCCGCCGTGTTACAGGTAAGATGAGCTACGGCTGGCGTATGAGCGAGATGGGGGAAGGGATATTTGATCATCCCAGAATGAGGGCTTCCGATTTCAACGGGCCATGGAGGGAGATCATCAGGGCCGCAGCCAGGCTTGAGGCTCATTTCCGAAACCTCTCCACCCACTGCGGCGGAGTGGTTGTGGTTCCGGACGACATAAGACGCTACTGCCCCGTGGAGATATCCGCAAAGGGCCTCCAGGTGCTCCAGTGGGACAAGGATTCGGTTGAAGACGGGGGCCTTGTCAAGATTGACCTTCTGGGAAACAGAAGCCTCGCCGTTATAAGGGACGCTATATCCATGATCTCTGAAAACTACGGCCGCCTGATAGACTACGGCTCCTTTAACCCCATTGACGATCCTGCCACTGTCAGCGTCTTTTACCGCGGAGACACCATGGGGGTATTCTACTTTGAAAGCCCTGCCACGCGCCAGGTGCTTACCAAGGTAGGCTCCGGATTCACCTTTGAAGAGTATCTCAAGAAGGATCACTTCCTTCTGAACGTGATAGTCACCTCCATCATAAGACCGGCATCCAACCGTAGCATAAACGAGTGGATCACAAGGCTCCACGGAGGGCAGTGGAGCCCTCCGCATCCGCTCCTTGAGCCTGTCCTCAAAGAGACTCTGGGGGTGATGGTCTTTCAGGAGCAGCTAAGCCGGGCAGCCATACACCTTGCGGGATTTGACGCATCCGAGGCCGATGCCCTGAGAAAGGTTGTGAGTAAGAAGCACAGGGAAAAGAAGCTCAGGGACTTTCATGCTCGATTCGCGGCAGGCGCCTCCGCAAAAGGTGTGGATCCAAAGGTCGTGGAGGAAGTCTGGACCATGATGATGGGATTTGACGGATACAGCTTCTGTAAGCCCCACTCTGCAAGCTATACCATGGTTTCCTATAAATCCGCATACCTGAGGGCACACTATCCGGCCGAGTTCATGGCGGCTGTCATCTCAAACGGAGGCGGATACTATTCCACCCTGGGCTATATCTCCGAGGCAAGGAGGATGGGCTTAAAGGTCTTTTTACCGGATATAAACCTGAGCACCATCCCTTACAGGGGAAGGCAAAAGGAGATAAGGGCCGGATTCATGCAGATCATGGACATCTCAAGGGAGGCGCTGGAGGCCGTTATCCATGAAAGGGAAAAAAACGGACCATTCCTTTCGTTTCGGGATTTTTTAATAAGGATTTATCCGGGGGGTGCGGCAATATCCGTGGTAGGTCCTGAAGATGTAAGGATTCTTATCAAGACCGGCTGTTTTGATTCTCTGGAAGGAAAGGATGCAAGGCCTGCCCTTATCTGGGAGGCGTTGGCGTTTTTTTCGGCAAGAGATGACCGTGGCCCTGATCTATTTTCAGGGGTGAGGGATTCGATGACCCATGGAGGGGGTTTTTCGAGGCCTCCCGTGAAGAAAGACGCTCACGGCTACGGGGATGGAACTGCCTCAAAGCATTTTGCGAGGGAGTTGGAGGAGGCGGTCATGTTCCCAGGTTTCTATGTGGGGGAAGCCGGGGACCGACCAGGTCCGGAACGTGAATTGAGCAAGTATCCCAAACAGATAAGCTACCCAAAAGAAACAGTCCGGGACGTCGAAAAACGGCCCCGGAGAGGTCCCACGATAGGTTGCAGGGATTGCGGAGCCTCGGGACGGAGGCCCAACCCGCCGCCCTATCCTCCGGCGGTCATGCTCAGGCACGAATGCGAGACCCTGGGCATCCCCATCTCCTTCCATCCCCTTGACCGTTATGCGGAGAGGATCAGCAGTATCCCCCATGTTCGTGCAAAAGACCTTAAAGCCTTCAAGGGTCGCTTTGTTGCGACGGTGGGCTGGCAGATAACGGGTAAGACCGTCCACAGCAGGGACGGGGAGCCCATGAAGTTCGTCTCCTTTGAGGATAAGACCGGTATCTATGAAACGGTCCTTTTCCCTGCCGTCCATAAACGTTTCTGCCATCTCCTGGACGCCTCCAGAGCATACCTCCTTAAGGGCCGCGTAGAAGAAGACCGAGGCGCTGTAACCCTGAACATAAGCTGCCTTTCCTGGCTCGACGGCTAAAGAGATTTACCGTGCCCCCCACCCTGACCCTCCCCTACCGATACCGACCCTTAAGAGATTTGCTTGTTAGGAGATATGTGGTAAGCTGCATGTAATGCATCGCCGTCACCGGCAAACCGGTAGCTTGCAGTGCATCAGTGCGGCTTTTAACAAAGCCGTCAAACGTATCCGTGCTGCTGAAGCCTAACCTGCCGCGGATTTTTGAGTTCAGACCGTCAAACTTAGAATAAATGGATATTGCTCAATATGACACAGATACGCAATTTTTGCATAATAGCCCATATTGATCACGGGAAATCCACGCTTGCGGATCGCTTCATCCAGAAGGCGGGCCTTGCGGATGAGAGAACCTTCCGGGATCAGATACTGGATAACATGGATATAGAAAGGGAACGGGGAATCACCATAAAGAGCCAGTCCGTCAATCTTCCTTACAGGAGTTCAAAAGGCGAGGAATTTGAACTGAATCTGATTGATACTCCGGGCCATGTGGATTTTTCCTACGAGGTATCGAGGGCGCTTGCGTCATGCGAGGGGGCCCTCCTCCTGGTGGACGCGACCCAGGGCGTTGAGGCCCAGACACTGGCAAACCTCTATGCCGCCATGGAACATAATCTCACCATCATACCGGTTATAAACAAGATAGATCTTGCCTCAGCCGATATAGATCGGACAAGGGAGCAGATAGAGATAGATCTGGGACTTGATTCATCTTCGGCCCTTCTTTGCTCGGCCAAGGAGGGCACAGGCGTTGATGCGGTTATGGATGCCATAACCGAAATGATCCCGCCGCCCTCCGGTAGCCCCGATGAGCCCTTGAAGGCCCTTATTTTTGATGCCCACTACGACAATTTCAGGGGCACAATCGTCACATGCAGGGTTTTTGCCGGAAAGCTCAAGGCAGGAGATATCATAAAGCTTATGGCGCTTGGAACCACCCACAAGGTAGAGGAGGTGGGAGTCTTCCGTCTTAAAAGAGATGCCAGAGCCGTCCTTTCAGCAGGCGAGGTGGGCTACATAATAGCGGGGATAAAGACGGTTAAGGATACCCGTATCGGGGATACCGTGACCCTTGCCTCCAATCCCGCCCCAGAGCCGCTACCCGGCTTCATGGAGGTAAAGCCGGTTGTCTTTTCATCCATATACCCCGTATCCTCTGATGATTACAGGTCCCTTGCGGATGCAATGGAAAAATATCAGTTAAATGATGCTGCTCTAACCTTCCAGAAGGATTCCTCAGCCGCTCTCGGGTTGGGCTTTCGCTGCGGTTTTCTCGGGCTTCTGCACCTTGAGATTTTTCAGGAGAGACTGGAGAGGGAATTCGATCAATCCATCATAATGACCGTTCCCACCGTCATGTACAAGATAGTGCTCAATAGCGGAGAGACTCTCCATGTGGACAATCCCCTCTATTATCCTGATCCCGTCAACATAAAGGAAAGCCTTGAGCCTTTCATCAGGACAAGGATTCTGATCCCGGATAAGTACATGGGCGCCGTGATGGAGCTTTGCCTCTCCCGAAGAGGTGTCAACTCCAGGTTCAGTTACCCCACTCCCGGCCGTATAGAGATCCAATTCGAAATGCCGCTCTCAGAGGTGATCTATGATTTCTACGACAGACTGAAGAGCACCACACAGGGTTACGGCTCCTTTGATTACGACATACTTGATTATCGGAAAAGCGATCTTGTGAAGCTTGACATCCTTGTAAACGGGGAGAAGGTGGACGCATTGAGCCAGATAGTCCACAAGGACAGGGCGAGAGAAAGGGCCGTTCATGTCTGTGACAGATTGAAAGACGAGATACCGCGGCATCTTTTCAAGGTACCCATCCAGGGGGCATTGGGGGGCACCATCATAGCGCGCTCGACCATCTCTCCCTTTAGAAAAGACGTTACCGCGAAGTGCTACGGTGGCGACATCACGAGGAAGAGAAAGCTCCTCGAGAAGCAAAAGAAAGGCAAGAAAAAGATGAAGATGATAGGCTCAGTCTCCATCCCCCAGAGCGCCTTTGTGGCCGTATTCAAGACAGATGAAAAGGAGAAATGATCCGTCCTGGGGGCTCTATTTGCATGTCCCCTTCTGCCGCGGCAAATGCCCGTACTGCGCCTTTTATTCCATTTCATCCTGCTCCCTTATACCGCGTTGGCTTGCTGCCCTGAAAAGGGAGATTAAGATGTCTTCTCGTTTTCTGCCGGAGACATGCCCGGCCTTTGATTCAATCCATCTTGGGGGTGGCACTCCATCCCTGCTTGCAGGAGAGTATCTAGCTGAAATCCTTGACTGCCTCAGGTCTTGCTTTAGAATAGGCGATAACTGCGAAACGGCCATTGAGGCAGATCCCCTTGATATAACAGATGAGAAGGCGGCTTTTCTCAAGGCGGCAGGCTTTACACGGGTGGTGGTGGGAGCCCAGTCCTTCGATGAAAGGGTTATTTCCTTTCTGGGTAGAAGGCACAGGGCAAAGGACTCAATCGCCGCGGTGAATGTCTTGAGAGATGCCGGTATTGAAAACATAGGGCTTGACCTCATATACGGCGCCGAAGGCCTTCCGGTTTCCGCCTGGATATCTGATCTGGATGAGGCGGTAAGCCTATCGCCTGAGCACATCTCGTGCTACTGCCTGACAGTGGAGGATGGGACCGTATTTGGCCGCCTGGCCTCTAAGGGGAGGCTTAAGGTTTCTAGCGCTGAGGCTGAAAGGGAGTTATTCCTTGCAGGTTCCCGATTCCTCAGAGATAAGGGTTATATCCACTACGAGGTGTCGAACTTTGCCTCAGCCGAAAGACACATGTCCGGGCACAATCTCAAGTATTGGCGGAGGGAGCCGTACCTTGGTCTTGGACCCTCGGCCCATTCCTTCGATGGTGGGCGCAGATGGTGGAACAAAAGGACTGTAAGGGGATACTGCGAGTCGCTGGAGGCGGGAGATCTCCCCTTGCAGGGAATGGAGCACCTTACCGAGGAGCAAAGTGCCTTGGAGATGATAGCAATGGGCCTGAGGATACGTGTGGGCTTTAAGCTTGATGAGGTAATCCTTCCCTGGATAGATCAGCAAGGAGTTGACGCAATGCTGGCGCAGGGGCTCATATCGTGTGCAGGAAGAATAATAGCCCCTACCGTGGAAGGATATCTTTTCGCAGACCGCCTTCCCCTGGAGATCACGAAATGATAAGTAAGAAGCAAGCGGCCTATATGGGGTTTCTACCCTGGCTCCGTTGAGTTGCAAAGGACAATGTGGGAATAAGAGGAGTTCAAACTATGAGCGAAAAACCAATTAGCGAAAAAAACCTGGCCTATGCCTTTGCGGCGGAGTCAAAGGCCTCTGCCAGAAACCTTGCCTTCGCCCTAAAGGCCGAAAGCGAAGGCTACAAACAGATAGCCAGGCTGTTCCGGGCGGTATCCGATGCGGAATCGGTACATGCACAGAGGTACCTGAGGCTCATGCGCGGCAAGATCGGGAGCACGGAAGAAAACCTTGAAACGGCCTTCCATAACGAGATAAGGGCAAATGTGGAGGAATATCCCAGGTTGATCAAAGATGCCCTTGAGGAAGGATTTGATGGGGCTGAAAAGGCCTTTTCCCAGTCAAGGGACGTGGAATCAAGGCACGCTGATCTCTACAAGAAGGCCATGGGCCACATGCTGGAGGAACGGGAGGCCGATTATTATGTCTGCCAGGTCTGCGGTTATGTGAGCGAAGGGGAAGCTCCTGATAATTGCCCCATCTGCGGAGCGGTCAAGGGTAAATTCAAGAAGATTCAGTAAGTAGAGGTTATCTAGTGCCCATCCGGAAATGAGATAGTTTCTTCGAGTTCAAGGCGGGCGATAATTTTAACCACAGGAATACATTGACGTATTTCGAGGATTAAAATTTGAGCCCAACGCCGAAATCGGTGAAAATAGCCATTTACGGATGGACACTATCTATGCGGCTCAAATCCGGGGGGAAGTGTGCCTGATCCGTCAAATGCGTGGTCTTCACCGGCCTGCTTCGCATTGAAGACCAGTCCCAGCCTCCGGGCCTCCCTCCTGTAAGAGCCCTTTGAAAGGCGAAGTTCCCCGGTGGCCTCTACTACAATGGCCGCCTCCCCTGTTACGAGGCATTTGTTTTCGCAGTAGCCGCAGCCGTTGCATCTTTTTTCGTCAACGAAGGGGACGGTTACCGGATGATCTTCTAAAAACCTTGAGCTTATTGCGTTGTATGGGCATATCTCATCGCAGATGAGGCATTTTCTGGCTTGCTCCCAGGCTATGCATCGGCTCTTTATGATCCTGGCGGTTCCTATCTTTGCAAATAGCTTTTCATTAAAGCTGAGAGGTCTTATTGCGCCTGTGGGACACACCCTGCCGCAAAGGTTGCAGGCCTGCTCGCATCCCCCGAGCCTGGGGGTAACAGCAGGTGAAAGGAGCCCAGATACGCCAGCCTCAAACCATAAAGGCTGAAGGGTATTGGTGGGACAGGCTTTCGCGCAGAGGGCGCAGCGGACGCATCTTGCCTGGAAATCCGTTTCCGGCAGCGCTCCCGGGGGTCTTATGAGGTTTGAGGGCTTAAGAGGTCTTGGCTCCTCTTCCCCGTGTATGTGTCTCAGGCCCGTGAGGGTTATTGCGGCGGTTGCCATCCCGGCCGCCCCTGCCTTGATGACCTTTCTCCTGGTGATATCTATCGGAGCCCTTGCCCGAACGCCTCTTGCGATTCTAAAAGAGACGGCCTTTTCGGGGCAGATATTTTCGCATTTAAGGCATGTTATGCACTCCATTTGGGCGACGCCCTTAAAGTCTTTTGATATGGCGCCTGTCGGGCAATTTCTCACACATCTTCCACAGCCGGTGCAGGCATCCGAAACCCTCCTTCTGAAAAGGGGTCTCGGGGAAAAGAGCGCGATCAACGCTCCTGCTGGGCAAAGGTTTCTGCACCAGAATCGGGGAGCTATAAGCCCCAGGGCAAGGATCGCAAGGAAAAAGGATGCGGTAAAAAAGTTAGTGTTGAAACGCGGTGCCTGAACACTTGCCAGGGCTATATGATCAAGACCTGCGGCTGCAAAAAGGGGCCTGAGCACTTCAAGGACGCTGCCCTCAAGGAACAAGAAAACAGGGTGTATCACCAGGCCGAAAAACCTTACGGAAAGGGAAAGGGGAGAGAAAAACGCTATCCAGGAGATTCCAAAAACTGCCGATCCGGCCAGCCCGGCAAGGATAAGATACTTATAATGCCTAAATGCGCGTGTCTTCTCAAAGCTGTTTTCCCTCTTTTTTGAAAGGATGCTATCTGAAAAATCTATGCAGGCACCCAGAGGACAGATGTAACCGCAGAAGATCCTTCCCAGGAAAAGCGCGACAATCAACACAAGCCCTGCCACTGCCGCCTTAGGGATAAAGGCCCGGGCCGCGGCCATGGAGCCAAGAGAAAGCAGTGGGTCAAGCCGCAGGAGGGCATCGGATTCCAGAAACTCCGGCGCCTGATAGGAGGCCAGGAGTATCAGTGCAAGGAAAAGGGCGAAAAAGAGAATCTGGATGAGGCGCTGAAGGCGCATCAGACCTGCACTTCCTTGACCTTTAAGGATGAGGTGTCCATGCTGCCTAGCCCCCTTTCATGGGCAAGCCTTATGTGTTTTACCTGGGAACCCTTGAACTTCTTCCCGTACCAGGTCCCCATCTCAACGGCCATGGCGTCTGCGGCTACGAAATCCTGCGAGGCTATAATCCTGTCCATGGTAATTACCTTGCCTGGCCCTCCGGGGCCTCCGTCAGAGAGGATGCGGGTTGCGTCAATTATGGTAAGCCCCGGCCTCAAGACCGTGCAAAGATCCACTATGGCCGTATCCAGATCCATATCCATGTGCATGGTTCTGCGGTTATAGATAAGGCCCATCATGCCTTTCATGGAGAGGCTCACTCCGGTTGCGCTGTGGGACTTTGCAACAGGGGCGGCTATCAGGAGGTCCGCCTCCAGAACCTGTCTCATTATCATGGTAGTTGTGAGGGCCCTGGCGCCTTTAATCTCCACTTCCCTGAATGCGCTTTTGTCCTTTACCCCGAAGGCCTCTGTCCCTTCGTACGCGCTGCAGGCATGCTTGATGCCGCTCCTTTCAAGGCACATCTCTATGTTTCTCAATGGGTTGTCAAGCACCAGGACGGATGCTGCACCGGCATTGACGCAAAGGGAAGCTATCTCTGCGACCACATCCGGGTGGGTGGTGGTTGCCCAATCGGGCGGATTGGCAAAGCTCATGTTGGGCTTTACAACCACCTTTGCACCGGGCTTTACGAATCGGCCCATGCCACCCAAGGCCTCGATTGCGGCTCTAACCGCTTCGCGCGCATTGCCTCTGGCTACGACGAGGTCCGAAACCTTTTCGCCGGCAGGCGTGGCGGATGCCGCGGGAGACGTGAGTCCCGTTATAGCTGGTATGGCGCCGATGCAGGTACCCAGTGCGGCGCATCGGGCCGACTTGATCAGGAACTGCCTTCTGTCCATATCTGTCTTTTCCATAACTATTATCCTCTCTAACTGGCATGCCCCGGCAGGGCACAACGAAGGATGAAAATCACCCCCACCCCTCCATCCCCCGTCGAGGATTTCCCTCCCCCCGCGCGGGGGAGGGTCGGGGTGGGGGGTGTATTTTCACGGTAAATTATGCCTCCGGGAGACCTATGCAACCCCCACTGCGTCTTTCAAGGGAGCTTGAAGCGCTCCCTCAATCTTGCAGAAAGCTCTCGTATCATCAAAAATGCCTTCTCCACGGTCTTTTCCCTGTCCGGATTGACCAGGCAGCATGTGGCAGGGGATAAGAGGCTCCTTGCAAGAAGAAAATCCCTGTCAATTCCCCTTTTTCCCAATGTGTCCCAAATATCCAGGAGTCTTGCTTCAAGGGTCGCGATATTTTCCTTTTCAAAAGGTTCGAAGTTTGTTGGCGCTATGCCCCACACAAGGGTAGCCCCTCGGTCAAGAAATCTCTTTATGGACGGGGCGTAACCGGTAAAGCGCTCGCCGTTGGTATATACGTCCAGTGAAAGAATATCGAGATCAAGGCTCAGCAGGAAATCCCAGTCTGGATTCCCGCAGAGATGCACTCCTCTGGGCCTGTCGGTCATTGCAAAGAACCCCTCCATGTCATTGTGGGCCGCCACATTGTTATATCCCGCCATGGCGCTGAAGAGAAACTGAAGGCCCGGCTCATCTACAAACATGAAGGCGTTGGGGTTTTTCTTGAGGAGGCGCGCAAGCTGCACGTTTATGCGTTTTGCCATGAACTCAAGCATGAAGGACCTGATCGTATCGTCAAAAAGGATGGGCCTGTCATCCTGATCCTGGACATTGAGACCGAAGCTGATCGGGCCTTCAAGCTGGCCTCTTATGGCCGGCCTTGTGCCTAGATCCATCTCAAGGAATTCGTGATAGACTACCGAATAGGTAGGCGATATATCGAAATAGGAGGGATTGTCCATCTGGGACATGGCGTCCTCAAGCTCAAGTGCGAATTTTTCCATGGAAAAACGAAGGGTCCTCTTCTCCATATCCAGGACTATCCCCGGGAAGTGTTCGGAGGCCTGTACATACATGTCTTCGTAGTAACTGTAGTGAGGAAGCTGCGGCCAGAAGGGTATATCCAGGCTGAGGGCCGTCTCAAGCGCCCTTTTCACATCCGTGTGGGGCATCACCGCCATAGCTGTAGTCAGAAGGTTACCGGGTATCGGCATATATATCTCCTCTCTTACGCCCCAGGCCAGCCCCTCTTACGAAAATATGAGGTGACAGCTACGTAGAGGGTGCCATTTCTGGAGATGGTTTTGTGCAGACCAGGAATCAGCTTCTGTAGGTGCGCCTTCAGGCGCAGGGCGCACGGTTCCCATGCGGCTGAAGCCGCACCTACCCCGGATTTTTGAGCTGATACCAACTTCCGGTCTCTTTGCCTTTTTTAAAGTTCAAGAGTACTTATGTCGGCAGAGTGCTGGAGAAAACCCCGGCATAAAAGCCGGGCAGGCTGAAATAAGCGCTTCGCTACTGCCTTAACATCACCGCTAAAGGCTCTCTTATACCGTGCGTCAGAGAAAAATTGATCAGTCTTTCAATCATCGGCCGATTGATCTCAAGGCCCTTTTTTAGAAGAAGCTGCCCCTTGAGCGTATATAAATCTTCGTCAAGGAGCATCCTGTCAGTCAGTTCGGATAACTTCACCTCCATGTGCACAGGCTTGGATACTGTGCCTCCGACAGTAATCAATGTTTCTAATGCAGTTAGCGCATCAGGGTCATAGGCCCTCTGATTTGCCCGCATTTCTTTGAGCGCTGCAACCGGATCATCGAAGTCATTCAGGAAGGTATCGTAATCCAGAGCCACACGCAGTATCCTTGATCCGATCGGTATCTCCTTTCCCGTTGGATCTCCCTCAGGATAGCCTCCTCCGTCAAAGTCCTTGTTCTGGTAGGTGATTATGCGTGCCACCCCCTCCATCCTCGGTATGTTCATGATGAGTCTTGCCGCCGTAAGGGGATGCTCCCTTGCCATTCGTTCCTCTATCTCATCGAGGGGTTCATTCCTGTTTATCTTCAAAAGCAGGGTTTCAGGCAGCACTATGCATCCGATCTGGGACAGCATTGCGGCTGTAACTACCTCCCAGGGCTTTTCAATCTTCATCTCCACGGCCAATGAGGAGGCGGTTTCCTTTACCCTGGCTGAGCGCCCCATGACCTCGTTGCTCACCAGCCCCAGCATCTCAGAGAGCACCTGAACAACTCCCTTCAGGGTCTTTTCCAGTATCTCGTTTTCTGCCGTGATTAGGGCGTATTGTTCTATCCCTGCCTCCAGACTCTTGATAAGTAGATTAATGTTGCAGGGCTTGGTCAGGAATCGGAAGATGTTTCCTTCGTTTACCGCCTCGGAAGCGGCGGTGACATCCGCGTGACCCGTCAGCATCATGCGCACCGTGGTCGGGGCTATATCTTTTACCCGAGCCAGGAATTCCACTCCGCTTGTGACCGGCATCCTGAGATCGGACACAACCACGGCAAACGGGCCTTCTTTTCTTATTATTTCAAGTGCGTCTTTCGCGTTTTGAGCCGTATGAACGATGAAACGATTGTAGAGATGCCTGCGGAAGGCATCCAGGATATTGGGTTCGTCGTCCACGAAAAGGATCTTTTCCTTGCTCATTTTTTTCCCTCAAGAAGGCATTCTTCTGCGGCCTCGCGCCATTTTCCATACCTGCCGGCCAGACCGCAGGTGGCGATATAGTCTTCATCAAGCACGGTGCCGCCAGTCC
>Ga0210054_1000379_pt1 | contig 42337 bp, 47 predicted proteins | sample CryGeymeta201516_FD_185470 | JGI IMG/M metagenome (GOLD analysis project Ga0210054, IMG submission 185470) | Groundwater microbial communities from Crystal Geyser aquifers in Utah, USA - Crystal Geyser metaG 2015-16 (SPAdes) (version 2) | ecosystem: Environmental > Aquatic > Deep subsurface >... | reverse complement strand
ACCTTCACTGCCTGGAAGAACGCCACTTCTTCGCGCACCGCTTTGGCCTCATCCAAAGTGCAACAAAGCGTAAAGGCTTTGCTCATCGCCAGTGCAGTATCGGCAAAGCGCTTCTTGCCATCCTTCTCGCCCAGCACATGGTTGGCCGCGCCCGCCAATCGTTTGTGGCTGGCCGTCAGAAAGTCACTGTAGTCGTAGCCGTGCAGCATGCCGCGCAGGATGTCGAGCTTCTCTTCCAGCACCGCATACGCCTCATGCGCATCCACCGTCGGCTTGCCGCGTCCGTTGCTGTTTGTATATTCCTTCAACGCGCTGCGCAGTTCATTGGCAATGCCGATGTAATCCACCACCAAGCCGCCCTGCTTGTCCTTGAACACCCGGTTCACGCGCGCGATGGCCTGCATCAGGTTATGCCCCTTCATCGGCTTATCCACGTACAGGGTATGCACGCACGGCGCATCGAATCCGGTCAGCCACATATCGCGCACGATCACCAGGCGCATCGGATCAGCCGGGTCTTTGAAGCGCTTCTCCAGCCGCTTCTTCACCTGTCCACTGTAGATGTGCGGACGCAGCAACGCCTTATCGCTGGCCGATCCCGTCATCACGATCTTGATCGCGCCTTTCTCTGGATCAGCGTCATGCCAATCGGGGCGCAGCTTGATGATCTCGTTGTACAAGTGAACGCAAATCTCGCGGCTCATCGCCACCACCATCGCTTTGCCGGTCTGCGCCTTGCTGCGCTCCTCATAGTGAGCCACCAAGTCCGCAGCCACACTCGTCACGCGCGGCTCCGCGCCCACCACTTTTTCCAAAGCAGCCCAACGGCTTTTCAGTTTAGCTTGCTGGCTTTCCTCTTCATCCTCGGCCAGCTCGTCTACCTCGTCGTCGATCTGCGATAGCTCGTCTGCCTTCAACGACAGCTTTGCCAGCCGCGACTCAAAGTAGATGGCGACTGTCGCGCCGTCTTCCCTGGCCTGCTGCATGTCGTAAACGTGGATGTAGTCGCCAAACACGGCGCGGGTATCGCGGTCTTCGCTGGATACCGGCGTGCCGGTAAAGGCGACAAAGGTAGCGTTGGGCAATGCATCGCGCAGGTGCTGCGCGTAACCGACTTGATAAACCGTTTTCGGCTCCGCCGCCAGCAGCGCCTGTGGATCGTTGGCGGCTTCGCGTCCCGGCTTGATGGTTTTGAGCTTGGCCTCAAAGCCGTATTGCGTGCGGTGCGCCTCGTCGGCGATCACCACGATATTGCTGCGGTCAGAAAGCACGGGGAAGGTATCTTCATCCTCGCCCGGCATGAATTTCTGAATGGTGGCAAACACAATGCCGCCCGATGGCCGATTGGACAATTTGGCGCGAAGGTCTTGCCGCGTATTGGCCTGCACCGGTTGCTCGCGCAACAAATCCTGCGCCAGTGAAAACACCCCGAACAATTGCCCATCCAGATCGTTGCGGTCGGTGATTACCACAATGGTCGGATTCTCCATCGCCACCTCCTGCATCACTCGTGCGGCAAAGCAAGTCATGGTGATACTCTTGCCGCTGCCCTGCGTATGCCACACCACCCCGCCCTTGTGCGTACCGCCGGGACGTGATGCCGCGACCACCTGATTGATCGCCGCCCTCACCGCATGGAACTGGTGATAACCGGCAACCTTCTTGACCAGCGTCCCGTCATCCTCAAACAACACGAAGTAGCGCAGGTAATCGAGCAGATAAGCCGGGGCCAGCACGCCACGGATCAGCGTCTCCAGCTCGTTGAATTGCCCCAGCGGATCAAGCGTCACGCCATCAATCGTGCGCCACTGCATGAAGCGTTCGGCATCGCCGGACAACGAACCCAGCCGCGCCTCGCTGCCGTCCGAAATCACCAGCACCTCGTTGTACTGGAACACATCGGGAATCTGCTCTTTGTAGGTTTGAATCTGGTCGTAGGCTTTCCAGATGTCGGCGTTTTCATCGGCGGGATTTTTGAGTTCCAGCAACACCAGCGGCAAACCGTTCACAAACAGAATCACATCGGGGCGGCGCGTGTGGTGTGCGCCCTTGATCGAGAACTGGTTGATCGCCAGGAACTCGTTATGCACAGGTTCAGCCCAATCAACCAGCCGCACAAAATCCCCGCGCGTCTCATTCCCCATCTGATATTGCACCGGTACACCGCCCATCAGCAATTGATGCAAGCGCTTGTTGGCCGAGAGCAGCACCGGCGTGCCCAGATCAACCACCTGCTTGATCGCATCTTCACGCGCAGCCGCCGGTATCGTCGGGTTCAACCGCTCCACCGCCGCACGCAACCGCTCCACCAGCACCACCTGCCGGTAATCGCTGCGCTGGGGCGCATCGCCATCCACCGCGATGTCCGGGCCATACAGCGTGGAATAGCCAACCTCGGCCAGCCAGCCTAGTGCTTCCTGTTCCAGTTGGTCTTCGGTCATTTCTCGCTCACCGCCACGCTTCCAGCCTCTTTCTTAACATCCCATTTAACATGTAAATTCCTAACCAATTGATTTAGCAATAACTAAATCCGAAACAACACCCAGTTAAACATTTGCTAAATGACTGTTAAGCAGCAGTCCGTAGCGTGTAATAAACATTACCGCCACCAGTCCCTATCTTCTCTAGAAATCCATCCGGCTGGCTCCATTTCTTCAGGTAACGAGACGCTTCCACCTGAGCCGATGCCGAATCCCCCAAGCCGAGCAGTTCTCTCAATTCCCCGTTGCTGATCTTTTGGTGATCTTTCAGATACTCCCGCACCATCTCGGCGTAGCGAATAGGATTCAACCCTCGCGTTTTGGTATAGGCCGCCTTGCCCTTTAATTCCTTTGCAATACCCTTGGACAGATGGAATGTCGCCGATGCCGCGTGACCCTTGCGCTCGATCAAATTCAGCGGCAGCGTACACATTCCTTCCAGTATTCGGCGCGCGTCATCCTTGGACAGTTGCAAAACGCCAGCTGCTTGCCCAACATCAATAAAATCCTGTCCGCGCAAAGCATCCAATACCAGCAGCTGATCCAGCCCCACATCAGCGCCCTGTGCGTCAAGACGCGCAACTAGGCTCGCAAGCGCCTCATGCGCGCCCTGATTGAATATGCGCAAGGTCACCGAATGTCCGTCGGTTGTATATTCCGGGCGGCGTTTTCCATACACCAGCGCAGACCTGAAAATACGCTTGCGGCCAATACCCGAGGATTCAACCAGTCTCAACTTCACCAACGCATTCGCCAATGTCCTGTTACGGGGAAGCGCCTCATGACGCAGAATATTTTCCGGCGTAATGCCATCCATGAAACCACCGGGGCTGGTGACCACCAATTCCTGTGCAGAGTGTCGCACCAGCACCTCTCCCGGATTCTGATAGTCGCGGTGAGTCAGCGCATTCAGCACCGCTTCCCGCACACCCTCAAGCGGAAACTGCGGGATGCGTAACTTGAACAGGCCAAGCTCGATTTCCTTCTCCGGGTTTAACGGCCCCTGAAAAATCTGCTCAATACGCTCCACAGCTTCCAGTAGAGGCAAACGCTCAATGTCGTTGCGTGCAACGGTCGTCTCGCTGTCATGGAACACATAGTGAAACTGCGCCTGAGGGCAATGCTGTGCCAGAATTTCACGCCGGGCAAATAGCAACATCCCCGCATGAGTAACCTGCCCACCGCGCACCGCTTCAAGCCCTTGCAAAAATTCCTGCTCTGGAAGATCAAGCAACCCTGACGACGGGGCTTTGCTACGCAGAATCTGACGCGCACGCTCAATCTGTAACGGATCGAGATCCTTTAGCCCAATACCCATCGCCGGTGCGCCACTCCAGTCCACGGCTGCTGTTGTTACCTGCGCGCGCTGAAAAGTAGTGGGATCAAGCGGCATGCAATTCTTGCCAACACGCTGCTTGAACAACCCCGCTGCGGTTCCATAGGGCTTCGTGCTCCCCTCGGGTACTCGCATGACCAGCACCTTTCCCGTTCCTTCCGGGACGTTGATTTCTTCAACCTCAACTTCAATGCCGGGGCGTGTGCCATCAAAGATGCCGCGCCGAAACACATCTAGGTCATAGCCTTTAACGCCATGAATCGCTTGTGCACGGCCTCGCTCTTTGTCGGCGACACCGATGACGAGAACGCCACCCGAACCGTTGGCAAAACAACAAGCGTATTCGCATGCCAACTTCAAATCTTCCTTCGGCCCCTGCCACGGTTTGAAATCGAGAAACTGATTTTCCAAATCATCGGCAATGCCATCTGTCAGCCGATCAAGAAGGGCGAGAACTTGTGCATTATCAGGAATGCTCATGAGTAACACTTCTCCATCAGGAAGCTTGATTGCGACATGGTTAGAAAATGTGATTTTTTATACAGATCACCCGCGACCTGTTTAGCAAAGCAGGATGAATGATACCGATGCGTAGGGTGGGCAGACAGTGGTTTCGTCTGCCCACGCGGTTCGGCTGCGATGTCCGGGCCGTACAACGTGGAATAGCCAACCTCGGCCAGCCAGCCCAGTGCTTCCTGTTCCAGTTGGTCTTCGGTCATGGCGAACTGAGCTTATGGTAATAGATCGGGTTTGTGACTACGCATCCATGCGCGCGTCATACCCAGCAGCGCACCGGCTTGCTTGATCGCCTCGGCAGCCAGCGACTCACTCACCAGATCACCCGAATAGTCGATGACATTACGCTGTTTGCGCATCTGATCCAGCAGCACCATGATCGTTTTATCCAGCCCGATGGTGCGCGGCAGCGTCTGGATCATGGTCTGGTGATGTCCCGGCTTGCTCGTCAGCGTGCGATAACCATTCGCTTGCAATGCCGCATTGGCGGTCTGCATGATCGCCTTGTAAGCCATATCGAATCGTCCCTCGCTGCTCAAGTTTGGCAATTGTGCATCCGTCAGGCTGCATTGCGCCGCCTCCAGCAAGCGCGCGATGCTGGCCGCATCCGGCTGCACCGTCTCAAGTGACAATCCAAGCAAGTTATCCAAAGTCACAGCAGCCCCCCGTTCTCACTCAAACTTTGCTCATTGCCAATCACGAACAACCTCGGTTTGCCCAGCACATCGCGCACAAAAGAACTCTTCCCCCGCACCAGCTTCTGCCACTCGGCGCGCGTATACAACTTCGGATTGATCTCCCGCCCCAGCGACTCCTGCAAGGGATGCAAGTGCGAAACCACCTCGCCAAAATCAACCTCGCCAATCACCATCAAGTCGATATCGCTCCCCGAGCGTGCCTTGCCACTCGCCATCGAGCCGAACACAAACGCCACCTCGATCTTGCTGGCCAACGGCAACAACCCATCCGCCAACACATCCGCCAGCCCGCTGGTTTTGCGCAGAATGCTTGCTAACTCATCGAATATCGGACACTCACGGTTCGCCGCGTAATGCGCCTGGTTGCCAACCTTCTCCACGGTCAGCACACCGGCGCTTTCCAGCTTGGTCAGCTCTCTTTTCAGCGTACCTGGCACCGTGCCGGTCAAACGGGCAATCTCGCGCAGGTAATAGCTCTGCTCTGGATGCAGCAGCAGTAAGCCCAGCACTCGGCGGCGGTAATCGGTGAAAAGGACAGCGGATAGGGACATTATTCGTTTGCTCGTTGCTTTATTGGCAACGTTTGTAGCCTATCAGGCAACACATGTCAATCCGTGCCACAAGCATGCGGCCTCCTCTTTCAGTGAGACGGCAGCCGCGGTTGGCCGGAGATAAGGTGAGCGATCAACTCGTCGCAAAAGGTGAACTTCATTGCGATTCTTTAGCATCCAGTTGTTGTGCCGCGTAGGACACCAAGGCAGTCGTGATCATCATCAGCATCTGGGCGCCCAGTCGATCAAAGTGGTTGTTCGGGCTATGGTGGGGCTTATTGGCTGGGACTTTGACGGCAACCAGACAATCATCAAGCCACTTATAGGTCGCCTCACCAAGCCTTGTTTCCCAGCTTGTCTTAAGCTTAGGCACTTTCACTATGGAGCCATCCTCTTTTTCTTCTTCGACAAGCTCAAAAAATCGATCGAGTGCCACCCGGCAAGAGCCAGCCGTCTCATCGTACATACCGAGTAAGAATTGCCTCTGCGCATTTTCCAGTGCCTTGAATGAATGCTCCAGTGCCGCGCATGATTCCAAGCCAATGACAGGAAGTTCAATAATCAGAATTTTCCCGTACCCCAAGCCCGGCAATACGCGCTCGCGCCATTGCGTATCAGGCACAGTGAACGCAATATCGCCTTGGATATTAGACACACCCAACAGGCCGCATGGAAACTCTGGTGTATGCTGATTAGCGCCAAAGCTATGCACCTGCAAATCAATGTGCAGCTTTGCCTCAAAGCTTTTGCCTGCACGCTTCTGCTCAAGCCATTCGATGCGTTCAGCATCCAGCGGAATCTCGATGTTCAGATAAGCCTCTGTTGCGTAATCTTGCGAACCCAATCGAATCTGATTTACCGAGTATGGCCGGATGTCAGCGATTTTTTCATGGCTGCCAACGAACAGCTCACCTGTCAACATGCCGAATGACCATGCTTGAACTTTGCCACGGAAATGCGAGCTGACTTCTTCGCTGATGCTGAGCTTCACTTGGAAATATATGCGCGGCAACACACTGCTGCCCAGTCCTTGAACGTTTTCAACGTTGATATGTGCCTCGACATTTAGGCCGATATTGGTCGCATACAAAGCGATACTCATTGAGCAATTCCTTCTAAGTCAGGCAGACGCAGTTGGCCGGAGATCAAACGGGGGAGCAGCGTGTCGCGGAGGGTACCGAGGGTTTGGGCTTGCTGTTCGTTTGAAACGATACGTTCAAACATCACTCCCGCTGCTTGCATAAACTCATCAATCACAGACGCTGGCGGAACGACCGCTGGAATTGGACGGAATGCCTTTTTGCTGATCTCCATAAAGGTCGAACCGTTCGCCCGCCCCTTGATGATTTCCATATTCTGGCGACACCAAAACAGCATGAAAAGCGGCGGCAATTTGCTATTGGGCAGCATGCCGATGTAGCCCTGATTGATTGCCATCGGCACCTGCGCAATGGCGAGATAACCAATCGGCGCACGTGAAGACAACAACAGTGAACCCGCGGGCAGAAGCCCTGAACTGACTTTCGCCAGCCCTTTGTCAGTTAGCTTGCGTTCAGTGGTCAACAACACCGGAGCTTGAATGCCCGACAAATCCTTTGGAGTTGTCCAACAATGCACACCGCCGTCCCAGTAGCTAAGCTCTTTGGTATTGGGTGTTCCTCCACCCACGCTTTCAACGACATCACCAATCGGCGCAACCTTCCACCCCCTCGGCACCAATCCCAGTTCCGATTCCTCGAAGCTGTCGGGGAAGAGCGCGGCGGTGGATTCGCTCATGCCTTCGGGAGCGCGGCCTTGTTGTTTGGCGTGGACGGGATCGAAATCGACAAACCACGATTTGAACATCGCCTGCGCAATGGCTTCGAGCGTGGCGTTGGTTTCGCGCAGGAGGGCGATGCGGTCGTCGAGGGCACCAAGGAGCGTAGTGATTTCTCGTTGGGCATCCATTGGCGGAATGGTCAGTTCAAAATGCGGTATTTCTCGGCACTTCAAACTATCAAAAACTGCGCCGACGTTAATGAACTTTCTTACCTGCTCCCACCAATCTGGCCCGCTTACTAGCCAGCGTAAGAATTCCGGTATTACGCGCTTGCCATCTGATCGAAGAACAACCAGATTTTGACCTATGGCACACTCAAGCCCATGAGGCACCAAGGCACTGTCACCAGAATTGCATCGACGGACAACGATTACGTCGTTTGCTTGTGGCTTTAGTTTTCGCGTCCATTCGGCATAGTGCTCAGGCGAAATTTTGCGAACGCCATCTAGCTCTATGTGCCCATTTTTAATCTGCGGGATGGCTATATACGGATAGCCAGTATCAGCGGCAGGCGGAGTTCGATGGTCGCAATCAATGAGCGTGACTCCCGCATTTTTCAGCGAGAGCTTCTGCCATCCAGCCTCAGAACTCATACCCCAGCCCTCCCAGCTTCTGCCGGATCAACTGATCGAGTTCCGTTCCCTTCGCCATTTGTTCGCCCAGCTTTTCGGTGAGCTTTTGCATCTTATCGGCGAAGGCTTCGTCGTCGTCGTCCACTTCTTCCGCGCCGACGTAGCGGCCGGGGGTGAGGACATGGCCGTGTTCGGCGATTTCTTCTAGCTTCACGCTGCGGCAGTAGCCGGGAACATCCTGATAGTCACCCTCCACCCCTCGCCACGCTGCGACCGTGCCCGCAATACGCGCGATAACTTCTTCTGTCAGTTCTGTCTGCACACGGCTGATCATCTTGCCCAGCTTGCGGGCGTCGATGAAGAGGACTTCGCCACGGCGCGTGGTCTTCTGCTTGGCAAGGAACCACAGGCAGGCGGGGATCTGGGTGTTGAAGAAGAGCTGGCCGGGCAAGGCGATCATCACTTCCACCACATCCGCCTCAACCATGGCGCGGCGAATGTCTCCCTCGCTGTTTTGGCTGGAACTCATCGAGCCGTTCGCCAGCACAATGCCTGCGCGGCCATTTGGCTTGAGGTGGTAGAGCATGTGTTGCAGCCATGCGTAGTTGGCGTTGCCCTGCGGCGGCGTGCCATATTCCCAGCGCGGGTCGCCTTCCAGACTGCCATGCCACCAGTCGCTGATGTTGAACGGCGGGTTGGCGAGGATGAAGTCGGCACGCAGGTCGGCATGCTGGTTCTTGGTGAAGGTGTCGCCCGGTTCGCGGCCCAGATTGAAGTCGATGCCGCGAATGGCGAGGTTCATCGCGGCCAGACGCCAGGTGGTGGGGTTGGATTCCTGCCCGAAGATGGCGACATCGCCCAGCTTGCCGCCATGCGATTCGATGAACTTCTCCGACTGGACGAACATGCCGCCCGACCCGCAGCAGGGGTCGTACACTTTGCCGTGATGCGGTGCGAGCACCGCGACTAGTGTTTTGACGATGCTGGCGGGGGTGTAGAACTGGCCGCCGCGCTTGCCCTCGGCGCTGGCGAACATGCCCAGAAAATATTCATACACCTGCCCCAGCACATCGCGCGCCTGACCGGGATCATCGCCGAAGCCGATGGTGGAGATGAGATCGACCAGTTCGCCCAGCTTGCCATCGGGCAGCGGTGCGCGGCCGAAGCGTTTGTCGAGGATGTTTTTGAGCTTGGGGTTTTCCGCTTCGATGATGGAGAGCGCATCGTCGATACGTTTGCCGATGTCCGGCTGCTTGGCGGCGGCACGCAGCGCTTCCCAGCGCGCACTCTCCGGCACCCAGAAGACGTTCACTTCCTTGTAGTAGTCGCGGTCTTCCAGCTCTTCGGCGATCAGCCCGGCATCGTCCAGATAATAGTCATCCGCCGGATCGGTAAAGCGGCGCGCCAGTTCGTTGCGCCGGGCGGCGAATGTGTCGGAAATGTATTTGAGGAAGATCAGGCCAAGTACGAGATGCTTGTATTCAGCCGCATCGACATTGGCGCGCAGCTTGTCCGCCGAGGCCCACAGGGTTTTCTTGATGTCTTCGATCATTGGTTGTCTGTTGGTGGCATCTGAATGCCGGGATTATAGGTTCGATAGCTTGTTTATAGCATCAGACTTACTTCAACGCAGCGCTGTGTTCCGATCCATCCCGACCTTCGCCCTCCCCGCTGGTTTGTTCATTCATCAACCTGAGGACTTCTTCCGGACTGATGTATTCAGACATTTTGTGCTTTGCTCTGGGCGCAGCCGATCTCCAGTCTCGAATGGCAGGCTGAATTGGCGAACTGTCTCTATTCTGGTTTTCTTCACTGCTCATGCTCGCTCTCCTTTTAATTGATGGTTGGATTTTGCAAACCTCAGATGTCGGTCAGTTTTGGGTGAGTGGCGGATCGGGTTCTGCACAATCACCTTCAGGATCCCATGTTGACCGGACGTTTTCTTTCCGCCGCCGGCACGCCCATAGCTCAACTGCGCGAAGTCTGAAGCGTGGCCCAGGGTCTTTGAAATCTCTTCCGCAGGGAGCCCCGACTCTTTCATTGCACGACCCAGAAAGTGTCGATAGGAATATGCACTGACTAAGTTTGAGCGACGCGGCCACAGCTCTCGACTTTTCTCGCGCAGCCGTTGTGATATCCCCTCCGCGTCATATTTGACGATCAGCGCGCCCGCAGCAGCGCGCTCCTTCAGGTAGCGTCCCCACAAGCTATCCTCGCAAATGAAGAGCAGGCGAAGCGGCTGACCGCGATGCATCCGGGCATCAACCTTGGTGCCCTGGATCCCGACTTGAAGCCGCCCATCCTGAGTCAGGCGCACGACAACGCCGAGTTCCAGCTCGGACGGACGGCAGCCAGTAGCTGAGATGACAGCGACAGCGAGCTTTAAGCGTTCACTTTTTATGCTCTCGAAAATCGATTCACGCCAGCCAGCAGCGAGTCGACCAAGCGTATGTCGTTTGCTCAGACCGCGATTTTTCTGCGTCGTGGCTTTCATCACTGCCCCACCTTTTGACTAACTCGCATACCCCCTGCTTGTCCCACCGTTGGTTTTGATCTGCCTTTTCCGTGTAACTGCTCATTCCTTGCCTTCTGGTACTGCATTTCGAACGGCATCAATAAAGTTATCGCCGCTTCCGAATCACGCTCGCACTGCTTCGTGAAGTACCTTGCCAAGGCCCTTGCCTCGCAGACCCATTGGGCACTGGTTTTGTTACGAGCAGATAGCCGGTGCTCCATAGCGATAGTCTTGAAGCGAGACTTCACGGGGAATCGATGCTGCCGAACAAGATGTGCACCCAGGGCGTACTCCATATCAAATAGATCCAACCGGAGGCGATCACACTCATCAGCAGTATCGACTGGAACTTGCTCTTCACTTCCCGCACTCCGTACCGAATTGATGAATGGATTTTCAAGCTTGAGATACTTCATCAGCATTTTGAAATTAAGCTTCATGACGCCTCCTTAGTTCGCACTTATTCAACTCTTATTCACACTTAAAAAACACTTAATCCGCACTTAACCAGCCTTGAATTTCATTGCATCGCACTTGCTTTTGTTATCGGTTTTGATATTATCAGAACAGATAACTTTTGCAAAGGGTAATTGTGAATTTCGAATTGAGTGAAGCGATCAAAGCGCTGCGCGAGTCAACGAGTATTAAGCAGACGAAAGTTGGTCGAATTCGGGGGCTCCTGCCCGATATTGAAGCGGCCCAGCAAGCCGGAGTGCGGCTGGCAGAGATAGCGATTGTGCTGCAGAGCCATGGATTCGAGGGGATGGACCTAAAGTGCCTGCAAAATCTTCTGTACCAATCAAGACGCCATAGAGGGGAAAGGCGTTCAGTTACCAGCCGCTCTCTGACTCGCCGACCTCAAAATGAGCACAAGATTGAGTCAGCAGGCATCGATGCCGAATTGATTTTTGAAGTTGCTCGTCAGTCGATGTCATCGACTGCAGCATCAAGCATCACCATCGACCTTTTAAAGTCAACATCAACCAGGAAAGGAAATTGAAATGAAATTATTGGTAGCCAACATCAGCGGCAACATGGGCAAGACAACGATAGTCAAACACCTTTTGGCACCCCGCATGCCGGATGCGCGTACGGTCTGCATCGAGTCAACCAACGCTGGCTCCGATGAGATCAAAGATGCAGTACGGTTGAATGCTGCTGAGGAGTTCGGCAGCCTTGTGGACATCCTGGCTATCGAAGACGATGTGATTGTTGATCTGGGCTCTAGTGAAGCCAAAGAGATGGTTCGTCGGCTTAAAGAATATGAGTCTGCGATCCATGATTTCGATTTGGTGCTGATTCCCGTCGTCCCTGATCCGAAAGCTCAGGAGGACTCGATTGCAACTGTAATGACCTTAAATGCCCTGAAACTTCCTCAGGAGAAAATCCGACTTATCTTCAACAAGGTACCGGCGCACATGGCTGGGAAGGTCGAAGTTTTGTTCGAACCACTCATTCAAGCCGTGCGGGAGATGGCGACTATTGATACGAGCCTGGTGCTTTATCAATTCGAGATCTACAACGCACTGAAGGGTGACACGTCCACGGTGACCGACATATCCCGCGACGAGACTGACTGGAAGTCGATTGCTCGGGATACCAGCGCCTCGCAATCGATGCGCATCGAAGCCTTGCATCACAACCGCAACCAAAAAGCAGCACCCACCGCGCTAAGGAATTTGGATGCGGTGTTTGATACGCTTGTAGCGTAGCAAGGCGGTTGTGGTGACGTACAAACCCTCGGTGGTGCACAAGATAGCGAGCCGAGATCACGACGGGATTGTTCTCGATCTACTCGACGACATTGTTCTGGCCGAACGAAAGGGACGCTTGCTGGTAGACCGGCTGGACTCGATCAGCAGGCGCCCTACCCTTCGACTCATCGACATCAATGGATATCTTTGGGCGATTGCCGTTACGGCCGTTTTCTCGACGCTACTAGGTGCAGTTATTGGCTTCATCGCACACGCCATACTCTCAAAATAGAGGCGCATCAGGGGCATCAGGAGCGTTATCAAGTGTGATAATATTTGGCAATTGTGTTCTATGTGCTAATGCACAAACGCCAAATTGCCAGCCGACGCATCCCCTCTCGAAAAAGCCATCCTGAAAGCATTGTCGAAACAAGGATGCACCGCTTCTGATCTTGCCAGCATGGTCGGCATGGCGCCGACCAACTTTTCGCTCGCTCGGAATTCCAAACGACCATTTCCGCTTCCGGCACTGCTCAGAATCTTTAAGTTTGCCGACCTCAAGGCAGAGGAGAAGGTGAAGATCCTTGAGTGGATCGCTTTCAAGCAAGAACTATCCCCTCCGCCCTCAGGAAAAAAATAGTTTCACTCCAAGCGCTTCGACCATTGCGCCACCCGAAGGTTTTCTTCCCGAATGCCAATGCTCGTATCTCGAGTGCCCGGCCTAAACCGCAGACGATATATGCCGATTGGGAATCCGCCTGTTTTGGTTGGCGCAATAAATCTGAATTTTCCTGAGTCAAGAATATTGGCAAACTCATCTGGTATTTCTTCACCCCGCCCAATATGTGAAAACTCTGTATGTGGATCCAGATAACGAAGACGCAGAGCTAGCTTGTGAATTTGTGTCTGAAGGTATGGTTCTGTCTGCCTTGCGTGGTAGTCACGCACATATAGGGTATATAGAGGCTCCGCTCTCTTATGAGTGATCGGGTCAGCGCTCCATACCTGCACGACCTCATATATGAATCCAAGATTTCTGAGATTATGGAACGCATCCCAAAACCTTAGATTTCGCTCTTCAGATTCGGAAATATAGAACAATGACTCTTCCGCAAGTTTGAGTTGCATAACGTCTTCTCGCCCCTCAATCTCATGCAGAGAAAGTCTTGTGCCTTCAATATCAAGCACCTTATTACCGTCACTATTTTCAGTGGCCACCCAACTTCTGTATATACCTGCTCTAGGATCAACGCCCCCACACTCAGCAAGCAAGTGGTGCCGGTAGAAGTGCAACAAGACCATGATGCAATCTAGGCGCGCGTCAGCAAATACACAGTGATTGCTCATCCTGACCTGCTCAAAAATCCGTGCTAGAGGTGGGTTGTCTTTACCTTTCCCGATTCCATCAAGCAGAGCATTCGCTAGGGGCACCTCTAGTGAATCTTGAAATGCAACCACCCGCCATCTTACCTGGCGCTTCTTGACCACACCTTCATAAGGCTCGGCAGCCACGATATACCCCTCTTCAGCCAACCACGCCAAAGCCTTCTCAGCCTGATAGTGTGTCATCCCGATTCGATTGGAGACGCTATTGGCCCCATGAGTTGAGACCTCCTTCTTTCCTCCCCCTCTTACCATCACCAAGTAAGTTGCAACCTCTTTAGCTCCCGCCCCCTTCCTAACCATGTCATCGACTACATTGAGATCGAGGATGAAGAATCCTCCCTTTTTTGTTTTCGGAACACCGGCGACATCTGGCATTGATTCGATCTCACTCATTGCTCGCCCCCCTTTGAAGGCTTGCCAGTTCTGGCTACTACTTTGGCCAGTCGCTCTGCCTTTGTTGGCGCGCCACGCCTCTTCTTCTGTGTCATTGCTTTCAAGGGCAGCTCGTCGACGAACCGAAACATATCTTTGACACGCACCATTGGCCGGCCATCCACGACTACCGTCTGGATGGGGAACTTGCCCTGGCTCATTTTGTTGCGCGTGGTCTGAGGCTGATAACCTATCGCCAGACCGGCGACTACTGGTGGCACAAGCAGGGGCTGTGCGAGGTTATGGGATTTTTTGGGGACGTGTGTCAGCGCATCCTCACCTTGAATTTTGTATTGCATTTGTAGCTCCTTGTTCCGTTGCGGGCAAGGGGCGGCCATGACAGGTATGTTGCCGCACCCTGTCCGATCAATTGATTACAGAAAAATCAAAAGGTCGAACAGAGGGCGCGGCGTGGGGGCGTGGTTGGAACGGGAAGTATGACTTCTCTGCACTTCGGGGCCAGACGGCGAGATACAGGATAAAAAAACATACTCGCGGACACTTCCGTCCCCGCGTTAACAATAGCCTCGATCGCATCCCCGAACCCGGGGTGCATCCACATCAGACTGGAGCCAATGAGGCACATTGACAGCGCAATAGCATGCATCTCGGACGGTGACAGAAGCAAAACGACGTAAGTCACAGACAAAAATAAAATAACAGCGCGCAAGCAAATCTTCGCCTGCGCCGCAGCCTTTCCATTGCCTATCACCTTCCGCAAATTTTTGAAGGAGTGTGTTTGGTTTTTTTTGTAGTTACGTTCTGCCATGTACTTAATTCTACTAAAAGCCAGAAAAAAGTGGAGATTGGTTGTAGTTATTTTTTGCGAGGTCATCGGTAGCCAGCTCATTCGTCTCACTGCGACACCAATCCAGCCAGGAAGAGACGAAATCATTTGATGTATCAACCTACACTTTCCGACAATCAACAACCCTGAGGTTCAATGCATTTTGGCGCTTCAGAATTTCGCAAATTCTATCTGACTCCTCTGTGTCGCCGACCAAGATTGCCTGCAACAGTTTTGCCTCCAGGCTTGGATCAGTGCGTACCCGATAGGAGCTCCGCCTTTCCATCATCTCCATCTCGTCAGACGGTGTCAGGAATTCCCGGAATACAACTTCGGTGTAGAACTCGAATTCGTCAAACGTCAGACTCTCCGGCTCCAACATCAATCTGCACCACATGGCATCAGTTCTACTGCCCTGAATCACTTTCAACTCCACTTGCGCATGGGCTTTTGAAGAACCCGGTTCCATATCGCCATGGATCAGTTTGAGTTCTGGCTTTGGATGCGCTCTCATCTTGCGTACTATCTCTCTATATTGCCTGTGGTATTCATCGTCAAATTCCACTTCCGCCCCTCCATTGCAATGCGTCATTCGGTTTACCGATCTTCGCGCTGAGCCGATCAGGCTCCTCCCTGTAGCAGTCGCCAGAGCAGAAAGATGATCATCACTGCGGCCAACTTGATTGAAACTGCCCGGACGGTCTCCCAAAAGGCGCTGGAGTAGTCTTTATTGACCTCGCGCCAGAATCGTCCCGGATAGGTTTTCCACTTGGAAATCGCAGCATTTTTTCTTGTATCTTTCATTGCCGTACTCCTGAAAATTTCAATGTAATGTCGACCTCTCTTGTCCCATCCTCTCGACCTCGGCGGCTTGCTCCATCAGACCGGCACAGACCACATAAGCCATGTCGATCTTCTCCATCCCGGCTTCGTCCTCGGCTGTTCTGTCATCCAGCGAAACCAACCGATGCTTTTCATTCATCAACCACAGCTGCACCATGATCAGGGAGCCGATGAATTCATCCCTTTCGTAGCGCGTCTGGATGTTCTGGATGAAGGAAGCCAGACAGGCCCGCTCGGCTTGATCCAGGATCACCCAGCCGTTCTCATAATCCATACTCACTCCGATTCCTGTTGCTGATTGCCTAACTCTCGCCAAAACGTTGGGCTGAATTCGTTGGGGCGTACCCGCTGGCGATCTTCGATCTCATCTTCATATTCGATCTCAAACACAAGTTGCTGCGCCCTCACTTCGATGACCTTGCCCTGCCTCACCTGCTTGTCCTCGCATAGCATCTCCACTGTCGTATGCATGGGCGGCATGCGCTCGATGAACAGGTACCATTGATTGCCGCCTGCCGAATCTGGTCGCTCGGCCCGCTTTTTTGGACTCAACGTGAACTGCCCCCACATCAATCTGTTGTATGTCAGCTCAAGCAAGACGCCCGAAACCGCGTACATCAGCAATGACTCGATGACGACCAGAGGGGATTCGCCCCACTCAGAGAATCTGGTCAACTCGGGATGGAAGATCGTCCACAGCGAAGCCCATCCCATCCAGCGGATCATCTTTCCGCTGATCAGAATTTCAGTCACATTCATTCACACTCCTTCACATGCCATTCAGCACATCAGGCGGGAAGACCGCCTGATGGCTATTACTGTCATTTGCTATTAAAGAACTCATCCTCGAACAGAGGGGACTTGATCAAATGCTTTGGCCCTCGGTGGGCTTCAATGCTGGTGATGTTGTTTAGGGCCTGCTGGATCATCTGCGCTATGTGCCGCGCGATGACTGGGGATGAGGCTCTGTTTTCTGCTTCCTGGTAATTTGAAGCTTCCAGGCTGAAGGTGATGCCATCTCTGGTCTTGATGTTGTATGTCGTTTTCATGCTTTTCTCCTTAAGGATTTTGGACGTGATTACCCTGTCAGGTAAACGCCGGGAAGGAGGAAAGATGTCTGAGGACTATTGCAGCATCGGATCCATTGATAAGCAGTTCTTACATATTTCTCTCTATAAATCCCCGAGAGGGGAACGGGATGCATGATATCCAAGTCTTGCTTGTTAAGCATCATCACAAGCTTGTGATGATGCGCGCAGGTTCGTTATATCAATTACCAACTTCTTTTCGTGATAATACGGCTGCCTTTAGGTGCTTCCCATAACACCCACGATGCCTCGACGTTGGTCGCACGCTCAGCTTCGGCTTGTGTCAATCTGATGCGGATCGGATTGGTGTAAAGAGACTGGTTCGCGACAAAATCAGGATCATCCTTAGCCTGAGAAGCCAGACAAATGATTCGCGCATACTCACCACGTGTTTCTTTGTAGGTATCACATCCGCTGGACCCTGTCGCATAGAAAACTGGAATGCGCACCGTCTTTCCGGCCAAGGTAACCTTAAGATCGACCCCCTTGCTGGCGAGATATTCATACAGCCGCTCAGTCAATAAATGAGGACCTTTGCTATCAGTATTCTCGTAAGCATAGAAATTAATCTGTTTCTTGAAGTAATTTGTATGGAAGTATCGATTGAGAACCGGCTTGTATGTGGAATCGCGGAACGACCACCCTACCCGCACCAGTGCCACATAACCATCCTTCACCTTCTCCACAGAATCCACATTGGTGTAGATCGGCGTCTTCATGATCTCGCCATACAAAGACTCATCCAGATAGGCTTTCGCCTGCTCAAATTCAGAGGCATTCCTATTGGCCAACTGCAGCAGCGTGCCGCGCTCAAATACCTGAGCAACTGTCGCAACATTGTTCTCGAGTTTGCGAATCGCCTTGTCCTGCTTGGTGAGCAATTCGGCCACTCTGGCCTGATCCGCCTTACCGGCCAGTGCGGCACGAATGCCTTCCAGCTCCTTGCGTAGCGTATCGTTCTCCGTACGCAACACCTTTACTTGGCGCGCTTTCTCCTTGTCCTCCTGCAATGCTCTGATGCGCTTGGATAGCTCACTATCATCCAGCGATGCGACGACCACGATGTTCAGCACTGCCTGACCGGTTGGATTGACCGAAAGTGTCTCGTCCTTTACCTGAATCTTGACCATTGAGGCACCGACCATTTGCACACTCTCGGTCAGCTCCCCCTTTGCGTTCAATGTGGATGTACTTTGCACATAGGTTCCGGCCTCGCTGCTTGCCTTGAGTTTGATCTGCTCAATGGCCGCTTGTCTGGCGCTGCCTTTCGTGTCGCCATCACCCATGATGTAATCGAATTGATATTGCTTGCTCCATTCCGCCTGCGCAGGCAGACAAAACAGCATCGCAACGATGAGAAAAAATCGTTTATTCATAGCATTCCTTAATTTGCAGAGATCAATACACAAATACTCTTGTCGCCTTCCAGCGCAAGCACCTCTTCATGCAAGACCGTCACAGACTTCAAAATGGCGCTGGCCGATTCAGTGATGGTGAATTCAAATTCAGAAGCTTCCCCGTTTATACGGGCGTGTTCCTCGCCTGACACGACCAGACTGTGGGCGCGTGCATTGTTAGCTGCCGCCCTGACAGTGGCGATCTTCTTCGCCATTTCGGCAGGCAAGGTGAGCATTGCGCAACCTGCGTATGCAGCACGACCTTGATAGAAGATGCCTTCTTCCGCCGCCTGCCAATCGACCTCGGTGGCGAACACCGGATGCGACAGCAACAACAATGCAGCGGAAAGATGGACGACCCTCACTACTCGCCCTTCACATCCGCAACAACGGAGGTAGCCGCATCAGCTACAGATTGAGGGAAAGATTTCTCAGGTTCAGTCTTTACGATGTCGGCCTTAGTCTTCGAAGTCTCAGCTTTAGCCATATCTGCCTTTGCTGCCGCAGCTTCTTCGGCACGCTGCTGGCGGCGTTTGTCCAGTCGGCGCTCCAACTCCTTGAACTGGGATTCGACTTTAGCGTCATTCGTCTTTGCCGCCTGATTCTGCAGAACGGCGTTGAACTGCTCATAAGGAAGTTTCAGCAGCACAAAGGCGTGATATTTGCCGGCTATGGTCTTCACCTCCTGGTGCACGGTCTCGAACCCAACCACCGACACCTGACTCACCAACTTGTCGATCAGCGCCGTGTACTGCGAAGTGGTTGCATCGCCGTTGCTATCCTGCACGCTGGCGCGCTCGGACCCGGACAGTTCCTGCCCATAGACCTTCGCTAGACCGAACTCGGCATCCAGCATCGCCTTCTTCATCGCCACGCGCACCTTGTTCGATTCACCCTCGCCCACGGCATATACGCCAGAACCATCCGGTTTCGGTACTTCAAGGAACCAGCCGGGGATCTGCGACAGGTTGTCTTCCATCTTTTCCTGACGCTTCTGCGCCGCCTTTTCATCGGCCGCCGCGCGCGCCTGTGATGCCGAGATGGAATCCTCGGTAAGTTGCTGCATGGTGGGTTGCGTGGCACAGCCGGTCACCATGCCGCTCATGATGACCAAAATGAATAAGTGTTTTATGTAGTTCATCGCTATCTCCTGATGTATCTGGCCGCTCTGCCCGGCATCGGGCGATCATGGCCGACATGGCCCGGTGGATACCGAACCGCTGACACATGATATTTATTTGCAACGGACAGATCGTTCTCACAAGCTTGTGCCGGTCGGCACAACGGCTAGCGACAGAGATCAGGAGAAACTGAAGCGCACAGAAAAGATCAATCTGCGTGGGATACAGGGTGCTTCAACGGACCCAGATTGATATAGGAACCTTGTGCGTGGTGATACAGGATCACGGTAAAACTGCTGTTGGAGAATTCCGCGCCGACCATCGCGCTCACGATCGCCGGACCGCCATAGAAGATACAGCACATCCACCTTGGCCTCGATCAGTTGGTCATGCAACTGCCGCAGCCTGAGGGCAAGCAAGGTCATGCTCTCGGGCGTGATGGCCTCATCCTCTTTCCAGCGCAAATAGAAATACCTGTCATCCGGGATGTAAGACAGAAGCTTGTTGTCTTTTGCGAACGACTCCGCCCCGACCGCGATGTTCCGGCCGGGCAGCAGATCGACGATCAGGATCGCGGGGGCGCGCCCCGTGACGTTGCGCATGCGCTGAAACCATCTTTCGTGCGACAGCTCGTTCTGCAATCCCTTGCGGAAAATGAACAGCAACAAGGCCATGACCAGCGCCACGCCTACCAACAGACCTGTCAAGATACCGAGCCAGCTCATGTACGTCGTATATCCATCATCGCGTTGACCAACCTTCCCGGCTCGTTAGACCTTCCAGATACCGCGCTTGAGCCAGAACAGCATCTGGCGAAGGATCAAGATGGCAGCCAGCGTCAGATATAAAGCGTACGGCAATCTCACATCGAAATATCCCGCGATCGACGACAACACGATCCAGAACAACGAACTAAATAACACCAGGATCAGAACAGCCGAAACCATCGCACAACTCCAGAAGCGCGCCATCAACAGCGAAATAGTCAACGTCACCAGCACCAGCCACGCAGACTCATCCATCACCAGCACATGCATCAATCCATCCGCCACCAGCGCGGGGATGAGCAAGAACAGAAAGGACAGATTCATCGAAACGGGCAAGCCACGCAGGTCATGGCGGCCTTTGACCAACAACACAAAATGATTGAACAATGCGGGGAGCATCTCAAACGCCTTCTTCAAGGGATCGAACGGGGCGGCGATTGTAACCGATAGCCTGAAGCGGTCCTCATACCAATAAAAAACCCGCCTTGCGGCGGGTCGGAAATGAAACGGGTATTGCTTAGTTCTGCATCGATCCAGAAGTTGCGCGCTGCACCAGCAAGTCGATGGCATGCTCCAGCATCGGGCTCACCGCCTCCTCGGTCGGCGTCTCGCCGTCGTAGTTGCCGATCAGCGTGCGCACCTGCGGCGTTTCCCCAGCCTTCACCCACGGGTTGCTACTCGCCCCCTTATGCTCGGCACCTTCACCCGGATAAGTCGTTGCATCCTTCATCGGCACAGCAGACAAAGCCACATAAATGAACTTCTGCTCGTCATTGGAATTGATGTACATCAGCGACAACGGATCGGCGGCGAATCGGAAGTGTTTATGGACATCCGGCGGCGCGCCCGTCTCCAGACTCTGCTCCATCTTGGCCGAGAATGCCTTGCCCATCAGGGTCGGGTTGTCGAGCATGGACTTGACCATATCGGAATGGCTCGAATAGCTATCGAACCACGCCTCGAAATAGACCGTCGCATCGGCACTGGCGCGATCAGTCGAAACCGCCACCCCGTGCTGGGCCATCTTTTCGGCAACCTTGGCACTCAGCTTCGGCAGACACTGCTTGGATAGGTCCTCGATCGCACAAACGAACACTCCGTTCGGATAAGCCGCCTTGGACAAGACCAGTTTTTCAGTCGGCTTCTCGGGCAGGACCAGTTGCAAGCGCACGACTTTGCCAGCTTCCACCTGCTTCGCTTCCTCATTGCTCAGATTGGTCGGCACATAGTTATGTGACGTGGCGCAACCGCCCATCACCCCAAACACAGCCGCCATCAGCCCGACTCGAACACATTGCAACATCATCCTGCTCTCCTTTATTTATGATTCAGAACCCTAATGGGTATCTCTAAAATTTCAAATTTCGTCATTCCGGCGAAGGCCGGAATCCAGCGGTGTTAATTCAAGATGCTGTTATGTCAGTGCGTTGCACTGCTCCCATATTTTGACTAGATACCGGCCTTCGCCGGTGTGACGAATTATTAGAGATGCCTTTATGAGACCTATCCCGATCAGAACCGGAAATCGAATCTCGCATAGAAATTATTGGCCGAGATCGGTAGTGCAGACCAAGCAGACAGATCCAGATGGTCCATACCGATGCGCACAGGATGCGCACTCTCATGCGCGAACTCCACACCCAGCCCCCAAGTGACGACAGACTTGCTGTAATTCACATTGCTCGACCAGTTACTGGTGCCCACATTCGCCGAACCCATACCGATCTTACCGAACACATCCACCTGATCCTTAACCGGATAGAAGCCCACCACCGAAGCCGAGATCACACTGGCCGAGATATCGGTCACACCCGCCTTGATGTTGGTAAGCATATCGAAGGACGCCTCCACCGCGACCCAGCGATTGATCGCATAGCCACCGTGGCCGCCCATACCGAACGCATTGGCGCCCGTGATCGAGCTGGAACCGGAGATCGGCGCATAACTGAAATCGAAGCCCGCGTAGAACCCCTGCGCACCATGGTCGGCGACAGGCAGCTCACTGGCCGAACCGGCCATCGCGCTCATGGAAACACCCAGCAACGCTGCGGAAACGAAAGACTTCAAAACGAAACTGCTCATAGAGATTCTCCTGATTGAAAGTGCTGAACATCAGCGGCGCGCATTATCGCGAGCACATGCCGCAACAGGATGCTCACAAGCTTGTCAGTGGACGCAGTGCGCATAAGATTGAAAGCGTGCGTGCTAACATCCCCGCACCGAAAAACATCAAGAGAAAGACATGGCAACCTATCTGTTAAACACCCCCATCCTCACCGCCTATGGCGACTGGCGTTTCGAAGGCCCCATCACGGTAGACCAGGCAAAAGAAAGATTGCAGGACGGATACCAGTCCGCCATCGGCCACGAAGGCAGCGCCCAATTCCTCAGCCAGCTGTTGGCGCTCGACATCCCCATGAACCGCATCGCGGTACAGATGGAACAAGGAGACAGCGCACTGGTGCTGCGCATCAAGACACGCCTGCCGGAAGGCAAGCTGCTGACACGTGAAGAGATAGAATCAATACCGTTCGAGCTGGGCTGGCTCAGCAAACTCAAATAAAGGCACCTCATGCAAACATTCGACACCCACGTCTGTATCGTTTCAGGCGAACCGTTGCCCAACTACCTGCCCGCCATCTCCAAAGAGATCGGGCGCAAAAAGATCGTCCTGCTGGAAAGTCCCGCCATGCGCGGCAAAGCCGACCTGCTCGAAGCCGCGCTCAAACAAAAACAGCGCACCGTGGAGCGCTGCATGATCGACGACAAAAGCAACCTCGCGCTCTTTCGCCAGCAGATACAGACCGTGCTGAGCCAACACCCCAACGCCGCGCTCAATGCCACCGGCGGACTCAAAACCATGAGTCTGGTCGCCCACCAAGTCTTCAGCGAAGCTGGCCGCCCCGTGTTCTACAGCGAACGCGACAACCGCATCATCTGGCTCAACCCCATCGAAACGCCCCAGCAAAGGCTACCCGGCATCCTCGACATCGACGACTATTTCACCGTCTTTGGCCAACCCCTCAACAAAATCCAGCGCGCCCCCCTCGCCAATGACGGCGGCGACGCCATGCTCAACACCCTGCAAGCCCTGCCCAAGGCCAGCCAAGGTGACCACGAGCGCATGGGCGAAAGGTTCGAATCCCTGGTGTTCCGAGCCGCCACCGCTGCCCTTGCCGCCCTGCCCGCCGCCGGCAAACAAGATGTTGCCTGGGGCGTAAAGACCAGCGGCGGCACGGAAAGCAACGAATTCGATGTCCTCATCACCCGCAACAACATCCTGTTCATGATCGAATGCAAGAACACCCGCAACACAGATGATCTTGCCAACTTCATCTACAAACTCGAGAACCTGCGGCGTAATCGCGGCATCACCGCCCGCGCCGCCCTCATCACCACCGCCCGCGTCGCCGCAGACGGCGGCAATGCCAAGCGCGCCACCGACAACCGCATCACCCTGCTCGACCGCGAAGACCTGCCCCAACTCACCGAAAAACTCAAACTCTGGCTCTATGCACAAGGCTGAGCAAACCGCAGCGGACGGAGAGTTTGCACTGCTCGACCAACTCCTGCCCGAAACGCCCGCGCAGGCGCAACAGATACAGGCCGCCCGGTTGGCACTGCAAGTCAGATTCAAAGACAGCGTGCACATGATGCTCAAAAGCCTGAGACAAGCGCCCGAGCCCCTGCCCGCCTGGGCGCTGCCCGGACCGATCACCACCGCCTCATGCGGACACATGGCCAAGATCGGGAATGTCTTCCTCTATCGCAGATTGATCAAAGCGATGCACGGCCAGATCGCATGCAGCATCCTCAAAGGAGACTACGGCGTCGCCGCACAACTGATGATCGAAAAAGAGATGGCACCGCTACTGGCCAGGCAACTCGAACAATTACCCGAAGCACCGGATGAATTGCAGCACTATCTGGACACACACCCCGCAATTTACGCGGCAAACGACACCTTCCTGCCCTCCTGGGCCAGATAGACCAAGCCACCACGCAACCTCAGCCACCTCTCGAAAACCTTCGCATCGCGGAGGCTTCAGCAAAGGCCCATATCGCGCAGCGATGTCAAGCGAAGCGGCCGTAGCCACAACCGCAAGGGAAGGTCTGATTAAGTCCGTTCGTGGTGAGTATTTTAGCGAAACTCGCACGCTCGTATTCCGTTCGCACCTTCGATACACCGCGCAAGCGCGACACTCGGGACGAACGAAAAACGGGGTATCCGGATTTTCTGGTGGGTGGGGTGCTTACCTTCCAGCCTTTAAAGCCTTCAGGTGTTTGGCTGCACTATAGTCAAGCAAGAGTTGGTCATCAGTGATCAGCAGAGCGCCTAGATGGCGTGCCGTTGCAGCAATCAAACGATCAGCAGGATCTGGATGTATAGCCCCCGGCAGCCGTGTGCTGGCAACAGCGATTTCCGGAGTGATGGGTTCTACTCGGATTCCCGTGATACTGACGGCTGCGCTCACCCATTCCCCCACATCCCGATCCAGCGTGAGCCTGCCTTTGCTGACCAGCATCGCCACCTCCCAAGGTGAAATGGCCGACAACAGAACCGCCTCGTCAGCCAAGGACTGTTCGATGGCCTTCAATGCTTTCGGATTGAGTTTGCGGTCACCATTGAGCAGCCATACCCAAACGTGGGTATCCAACAGCACCAGATTCATTTGGCAGCTTCCCATTCAGTGCCGATCGGTGAAACGATATCCGTTTCCCCCACAACGCTACCTTTGAGCGCACCGAACAACGGTTGCTCCGGCTCAACCGGCACTAGCCTTGCCACGGGTTTGCCATGCTTGGTGATTACCAACGTCCCGCGTGTCTCGGCAACGTCGTCGAGAAGTTGAAGACATTTAGCTTTGAATTCTCCTGCTGCGATGGCTGTTTGCATTGCGTTCCCCAATGGTCACAAAGTATGGTCATAGTGTAGCACGCTCACCAGAATACGCACAAAATGATGACTTACAAATCTGAATCTCCTCCATAAAAGTTCCGCGCTGCGAAGGTTGCGGCGCAGGCTCATATCGCGAAGCGATGTGAAGCGGAGCATCGCGGAGCGTGCCGTAACCAAAATCGGGGTGGGACAACCGTAGCAACGCGGAGGTTGCGGTGCAGGCTCATATCGCGCAGCGATGTGAAGCGGAGCGGGCCGCAACCAAAACTTTCTCCACATTAATCCCCTTCAGGAAATCGGGGTGGGAAAACAGAAGTGGGGATGCTTCGGGTAGCACCAGGCAAGTCTTAATCCCCTTCAGGAAATCGGGGTGGGAAAACACCGTTATCGCTATTGCAGCAGTTGTAATACCGGGTCTTAATCCCCTTCAGGAAATCGGGGTGGGAAAACCTGATCGAGAACATACAACGCGCAAACATGTCGCGTCTTAATCCCCTTCAGGAAATCGGGGTGGGAAAACAAAGGACAAGGAGTTTGTTTTTGTCGCAGAGTGTCTTAATCCCCTTCAGGAAATCGGGGTGGGAAAACGATGTAGGAGAAAACAAAGATTTTCAAGAGGCGGTCTTAATCCCCTTCAGGAAATCGGGGTGGGAAAACAGCCAAGGCTATCGCCGAGTTTGGTTCGGCTGTGTCTTAATCCCCTTCAGGAAATCGGGGTGGGAAAACGGTTTAAAAATTTATTTTCCACCTCCAGTGGAGGTCTTAATCCCCTTCAGGAAATCGGGGTGGGAAAACACCTCGCTGAGTGCGCCAACCACTGGATGCCGCAGTCTTAATCCCCTTCAGGAAATCGGGGTGGGAAAACCGGCAGCGGAAGGGGAGGAATAAGATGGCTGAGTCTTAATCCCCTTCAGGAAATCGGGGTGGGAAAACTTCTTTCAGCATGTACAAAGTGTTGGGTACGGGTCTTAATCCCCTTCAGGAAATCGGGGTGGGAAAACGTTATCTGGAACTTCGTGAGACAGCAGGTGCTGGTCTTAATCCCCTTCAGGAAATCGGGGTGGGAAAACGTGCAATCAAAACATTTCGGCGCACCTTCAAAAGTCTTAATCCCCTTCAGGAAATCGGGGTGGGAAAACGCAAAACTTCAAAAGGAGGACATATGTCCATCAGTCTTAATCCCCTTCAGGAAATCGGGGTGGGAAAACATGCAGGGAGGGCAGCAACAACAGGCAGTGGTCTTAATCCCCTTCAGGAAATCGGGGTGGGAAAACTTGCCAAGATCGCCACTCGTAAAGCAGCTAACAGTCTTAATCCCCTTCAGGAAATCGGGGTGGGAAAACACCGAAGGACCGGCAGGAAAAAACGATTGTGAGTCTTAATCCCCTTCAGGAAATCGGGGTGGGAAAACGTGTATATCGTTCACGACACGCCTAGCGTAGTGTCTTAATCCCCTTCAGGAAATCGGGGTGGGAAAACAGTACCTTCTGGAAACCCTGCTGTGCCTGGCTTGCGCGGGGCATTATCTGCGCAAGATCGTTGACGGCGTGCGTGCAACGGCAAAGGTGTTCCATTTTTTGGTGTTTTTCTTTCTGATTCAGCCTACTGCGCCACTGCTTGTGGCAAATCCGTGTTTCTTTCAAGTGCGCTTGCATTCTCTCTTATAGCAGCCAGTGGGTAAAGTCTTGCGTGATGGTGGCCGGGCCGATGCTGATGATGTCTTGCCGGTCTGTCTTGGGGAGTGCGTAGAGCGCCAAACGGTCCTCGCGCGGGTCGAGACAGGCCAGTGCGCGTCGCTCCAGCTTGCGGCGTTCATCGCCATCCAGCCAGGCTTCAAACACGCTTTCCTGTGCGCGTTCGCCGAACGATTCGAGTACCTTGACCAGACGCCGTCGTCGTTTGTCATTGGCCACGTCAAAAGCGATGACGGTGAAGATGCCCGTCTCGCTCATCCGATGATCCAATAATCTGTGTTGCGTTGCGTCTGCGTTTGGCGGCCGTGCAGGCGGTAGCGTTCCGGCTGGCGGACGGCGAGCGGATAGGCGCGCAGGCGGTCTTGCCCGGGATCGAGCAGTTGTCGCGCTTCTTCGATCAGTGCGTTGCATTCCGGCTGGCGGAGCCAGCCTTCGAATACGCTTTCCTGTACGCGCTGGAGTTGTTTGCCCAGACATTTGGCCAAGTTGCGGCGGCGTTTGTCGTCGGCGATGTCGTAGGCGATCACCCAGAGCCGCATGTGTCACCTCAACACGAAGGGTTGATAGATCGGCACTGCACCTTCCAGCACCTGGATGTAGTGGGCGATCTGGATGCGCATCATGCGGCGGAAGTCGCCTGTCTCATGGCTGACAGGATGGGTGAGGCGGCTGTTGAGCTTGGCTTCCAGCCGTTCGATGAGCGCGCGGCGCAGCGAGGGGGCAAGCCGGCAGTTTCTTGCCGCGCCCTCCCCGACGATCTGGAATTCGCTTGTGTCGCAGGGCCGGTCGAGCATCAGTTTGAGGACAGTGGCATCCACCACCAGTGCGCGGAATTCTTCTACCAGATCGGAGACGAGCGCGGGATGCCCGTTGCGCACGGCATGCAGGTGCCCGAGGTGCGCTTCGAGTCCGCGCGCGGCGATGAGGGTGAGCAGGTTGTGGTAGAGCACGGCATAGCCGTAGGAAAGCATGGCGTTGATGGGGTCTTGCGGCGGCTGGCGGTTGCGGCCGGTGAAATGCGGTTTCCACGATTCGGGCAGCAGCTCGCGCCATGCAGAAAAATAGTGTTTGGCGGCGATGCCTTCGTAGCCGCGCAGGCTGTCCAGATCGTTGGCGACGAGTGCTCTGGATTGTGCTTCTTTCATGGGGCTGTCCGCCGGATTCTCGCCGCCGGGCCGGAAGCGGTAGTAACGCCGCAGCAGCAGGCGCGAGTTGGCGATCTTGGCCGAGACCAGGATGCGGGCGATGCCAAGGTTGAAGTCGGCATCGCGCCCCCTTTCGTGCTGCAATGCGCGCAGGCTGATGCGGTTATCCAGTGCGGAGATGAAGTGGCCGGGCGGTTGTCCGTTGCCGCCCTGAATGAAGAACCCCGCCCCGCGCGCCATGAGCGCGCGCAATGCGCCAAAGCTGACTGCGCCTTCGTCGGCGACGATGATCTGGTCGATCTTTTCCAGCGGCAGGTTGAGCAACACGTCTTCGCTCTTTTGCACGACGATGCGGCCACCGTCGAGGCGGATGTAGGCCCCCGGCTCGCCCAGATAGAGGGTGCGCAACAAGGGCGCGGCGGGTTCGTCGAAGCTGACTTCGGGGGCGGGTTGGAATTCGGCCGGTGCCTTGGGCGCTGCCATGTCGCCGAGGGTGGTGAGCAGGCGCTGCTTCTTTTTGCTGGCAGACCCTTTGGCGGGCTTGCCGTTCCGTTTGGCTTGCGCTGGCGCCTTGCCTTTTTTGGGTTGGGTGTGTTTGGGTTGATACTCGCGCGGCAATAGCCAGGGCGAGGCTTCAGGATCCTCCGCCCACAGGGCGTCGCCCTCGAAGCGCACGCCCAGAAAGTTGAAGCCCTGCTCGAAGGTGGTGATGCGTGTCTTGTCGAAGTTGATCGCAAGCCCGGCGCTGCCCAGCCACAGCGCGGCCTCCTCCAGCGCGATCTCGGCACCGTGATTGTCTCGCGCGAGGAGGATGAAGTCGTCCGCATAGCGCACCAGCCGGCGACCCTCATCTTCCGTCAGCACTTCATCGAAACCATCAAGGTACAGATTGGAGAGTAACGGCGAAATGGGTGAACCCTGGGGGACGCCGCACTTCGGACGCTCAAAGCCGTCTTTGGTTTTGATCGGTGCGTTCAGCCAGGCACGAATGAGCGGCTGCAAGCTGTCGTCCGGCAATACTTCGGCCAATCTTTCCAGCAGCTGTTCGTGGGGGATGTTGTCGAAGAATGCCTGGATGTCCGCGTCGACGACATGCTCGAATCCCTCGTTGCGCGCCGTGACGATGGCTTGCACCGCATCCGGCACCGAGCGACCGGGCCGGTAGGCGTAGCTTTCGTCTTCGAACAATGGATCGAGGATAGGTACCAGTATCTGGCAGATGGCGCTCTGCAACACGCGGTCGCGCACAGTGGGCACAGCCAGCAGACGCGGGGCTTTTCCGGGGCGTGGCAGCTCGATCCTTAACAGCGGGTCTGGATTGTAGGTATTGCTGATGACTTGCTGGCGGAGTTTGCCGAGACGCAGCAGCAAGTCGTCTCCAAAGCGCTCAAGTGACACACCATCCGCCCCCGCCCCGCCGCCGTTGGCGCGCACGCGGGACCATGCAAAGGCCAGATTATTATCGGTGATGGCGAGGTGGATGAGCATGGCGGGCTGACGCTGTCGGCTTGTTTTCTCCGATTGTGGCAGCGGATTTAAGCAGAGGTCACTGGAAGTCCCCACATGACAAGCTTGTGATGCACAGCCCGCAAATCGGCCGACTTAAGATGCCGATGCTGCGCTCGTAGAACAATGCGTCATCCGGTGGCTGAAGCCCGGTGCATTTCGGATGTTTTCGAAAAACCTGCCGGATGGCCAGACGATCAATACATCAGTTCGCCTTCTTAGTGCACCTCCACAAGGCTGGGAGATGAATGGACTCTTGGGGAAGGAAATGCGGGTGACGAATCGGAAGTCCCGCCGGGTCGCGGCAGTTGGAAATGTTTTGAAGTGAACATTAAGAGTGTGCTGGTCGCGGCATAAGGAGCAGCCGCCAGTGCACCGATCTCAGTGCGGGTAGCGAATGGGGCCGAAGTCTTGATATCCCTCTCCCCGGCTCGATTGGTGGAAGTGAATCTTGCAGGGGAGATTGGACAGTTCTGCACCAATCATCAGCCCAACGCAGCCCGGCCCACCAAAAAACACATGCACCACGTCTGCGGCCATGTAGTTCAACTTTCCCACCGCGCCGTGAATCTCTCCTGACAATTCAGCCATGTCATCCGGCACAACATCCTTCTTTCGATCGATCACCGCGAACCGGTCTTCCGCCACATCAATATGCTGACTTTTCAGGTACCGGACAACTTGCGCCCTCATTTCCGTGTTGGACAAAAGATCCACGATCAACACCGCAGGATCGTCTCCTTTTTCCCGCTTTGCTCTGTTCAACCATTTTTTTCTCTGCCTGGCTTCCCCCATGGCCACTGACCACCAAGTCCAGAAAACCGGTATCGCGATAATCAATCCAACCCATATGCTGATTAAATCAAGATAGTCTCTTGTGAAATTTTCAAGCGTCAATTTTCAATCTCCTTTTCATTACCACCTTGCCCGCGCCTGAGAAACCGTGAGCCGGTTGTTTGCTGTTGAGCTACGGCAATATCGGCAGTCCGCGATCATCATTTTCCAGTGGCGGCAATGCATATCCGTGCTGAAGTTTGCCTCTATCCACCTTCTCGTTGGCCACGAACCATTCATAGTTCTTGCCTTCGGCATTGGGCTGCTGCGAACTTCGCGGATAATGCACCGGCAATCCACTCCCTTTTGCGGCATTAAGGAAGGCGCGAATGATCGGGTGCTCCTCAAAACGCGCAACACCTGCTTTGGGGAAAGATTTCAGGAATGTTCGCTGATAGGCTTCAATGACACCCGCTGCAGATTCGATACTGGCGATCATTTTATTATTTGCAGATGCTGCCTCGCCAAAAGCGCGATATTCAGCGGCCAGCGTTTCGCCATCGCGCAATTCAAGGTTTTCCATCTTCAGCCGAATCGAGCCAAAACCCAAAGGCTTGCCTCCACCCAGCCGGTGGTAATGTTGCTCCGGCAAGTTCAGCAGCCACAGTAGTGCCCCCAGTTCCATGTCCGAAAGATTGTTCACGTCGATGTCGAAAGTGAATTCACTACCCGGCTTCACCCAAGCGGTAATAGAACGATTCTGGTCGCTCTGCGCACCTTCCGCCTGCTTCCACTCCCGATATATCTTTTGCTCACCAGGTTTCAGGGGCGGCAACGCCCCGGTAGTTTTCCAGTAATCAGATTGCACGGACTGAGCTTGATGGGGATAGATCTTTCGCCCCCGCAAACCCTGACCGGCCAGATAGGTTTTCGCTTTTGCCTCGCCTTTAGCATAGGGTTCGCCTTGCACATTCTTTGCCGCATAGAAACGGGACTGTGCCGGCTTGGGCGCCCCCAGGATCGCCAACGGAATGCCCGGGAACTTTTCAATTACAGACTTCCCCTGCACACAAGTCACGGTACCTATACGCAGTTGACCTTTATGCTGGCCATGACCGCCCTGTTTCACCCATCCGAATACGCGGTCGGCAGGGGAGAGTTGTTCTAAATCAAGCGCTGGTAGGTTTGAGCTATGCTGGAGCTGGCCGGGAGCAGACTGGTAGAGCTCACGGGAAATTAGGACTGGATAGATCGCCAGAACCTTCTTGGGTGCCTTGACATCATCGACTTTAAGATAACAAAGGGTACCCGGTGTAAGGTCATTCTGACTCGGCTTTTCTCCTGCGGTCTGTATATGGCGAGAAAACTCGCCATATTTCAATGCGCTTGGACGAGGCAATTTATTATCCAGCTCACGCTTATTGGCCAAACGATAATCCGTGATCAAGGTTCGCCATTTCGCCTTGATTTCATCGTTGAGAGGAATGGCTTTCGATTCTGCCGCATTTTTTGCGAAGAACAGTCGTTCGTCATGCTTGTTCGCCATGTTCTGATTGTTGATGCATAGCCACCCCTGCACAAACTGAAGCGGCTCCCCTGAAACCGGCGAGGATCTATCCCCTTTTTTCGGGCTTGATCTAAAGTGTTTCTGTTTGATTGACTCGTCCGGACTGATGGCGACCACTCGCCAGAACTTAAATCCCCGCTGGTGTTGCCACAGCTCGATCCATGCCCATACTTTCTGCCCATGCTTGTTTTTTGATGGCTTCTCGCCATGCTGGATCAAATCACCGATCTCACGACGATAGCTGGCTGGAATCCATGCCGCACGTTGAGACTTATCGTCCATGCCATACAACAATTCAAGGTGCCCATCATCACGGACACGCGCAGGGATGAAATCAACATCACCCCTGGCAGGATTGCGAAAGGCAAGCGAATCATCGTGATCTTTGAAAATCGCCATTCGGCTGTTGGTCACCGACTCATACATTGAGCGCAGCATACCCTTGACTGTGGTCGGCGGCAGATATGGTGCGCCGCTGACATCTGTACGCACGTCGAAAACTTTGTGCCCTCCTGCATGCTCGCGACCATTGTCAGGAATGAGTAGCGGTGTCACCGTGGCAAGCTTTACTCGGATACTGCCGGTCCAGTGCTTAGGGTGATATCGATGATGCCCGACAGGCTTTCCATCCGCCAACCCGCCTCTATCCGTATCCCGGGGCCAGGCTGGAACAAAATTGTAGGGATTCTCAAATTGGCCTGCCAATGAGGAATACCCTGCAGGCACCTCTGCCGCACGAACCTTCCATTCCTCTCCTTTCAACCGCACACGCTTCGGCTGCCCCTGCTCCATCTCGAACTGGACAAGTAATGATGGATCGACTGACTTGCCTGCTTCTAGGCTCTTGACGACTTTATTTAGCGCATCCGAAATCTCGGAAGACAAAACGCGCTGATCAGTGCCTTTTTTTGTTGGCACTTCAATCTTGATTTGAACTTTCTTTTCTTTTCCAACGGTGACAGGAATCAAACGGGACTCAAATATCGGGTTCTCGCTCATCATTTTTCTCCCTTGATAATCACTAGCCCCAACATTCGCTCTTCTACCACCATCCGGTTGCCATCCTCTCCCGCTCTGCCCGGCGCAAGCCCGATGTATTCGCGCCCGCGCCAGGCGACGCGCGATTTGTCTGAAGCTTCGACCGTCAAGGGGATGGCCAATACGCCATGCCGGGGGGCATTCATCAAACGCCAACCGGGCTTGTCCGCATCACCACCCAGAACGCCGGTCAGCACACGATCTCCGTCCAATTCGGTCAAGCCGTCCAATCGGCTCAGTGCGTTCCAATCTGCCGGTTGGCACGCCTGATCTTCTGCCAGCAACACCGCCGTCCCTTCACCCTGCCCTGCTGCATCGCGCAGCCAGCGCAGTTCAAGGTTGGCGTTGCAGAAACGCGCTTCATAAACTTGATCGAGTGCGAGCGGCGCGGCAGTCTCGATCACGCCACTCACACAACGCGCAAAGCGGAACACTTGCGGGCTGATGCAGTAACCGATGAATTCGCCAGAAATGGCTTGCAGGGCCTGCTGCAAAGTGCAGGATGCGTTTTGCCAGGAATAGAGTGTGGTCATGCGACCTCCGTGGTTTGGGCTTGCAACCAATCGGCCCAAGCTTGTTTGAGGATGGGGTAAAGCGGACTGGTCTGCCAATCGTTTTCCAGAACGAGGGGGTCAGAAAGCTCTGCATCGACCCCCTGTACGCCTCGGAGCTCAACCCGTTCAACCGACAAGTCGCCGTAGCCACGATTAACACCGAAGCCCAAGGGGATGCGACCTTGCCCAAGGTCACGCAACACCAACCAGAGCAAAGCAAGTGCCGCATGATTATCCTTGCCACGCTTCAGGTCATAGCGCAGACGGATCGGCTCCCATTCGATGCTTTTGTCCGGTTCTACGGTGTTGAACAGCGCACCATCGGAAGCGCCGCCGGTCCAACGGTCGATGGCGACATGGTCGGCTTTGTAAAGTTTGTTGTCTTGCCCCGACCAGGCGTTGTTCTTGACATCCCTTTCTCGCCACTCGGTATCGAGTAGTGCGAATTGGCTGTAGCAGCTATCGACACTCAACAAGGCACGAGCGCCCCCGCCTGATTTGGTATTTCCTGCCACGGTCTCGTCTTTGCCACGTGCGCTGCCGAATAGTTCTTTAACCAACGGCACATCCACCTGATCGAAATGCTGGCCAGCCTTGACTTCCAATTCCAGCACGGTGCGGATGATGCGTTCGGCTTGTTGACGCAAGGCTCCCTTGATGGCTGACCCAGGCAAGGTCAGTGCAAATTTCCCCTCATGCGTGCGGGAAATGAAGGGCAGCATGTCGGCTTCGATGCCGTCCTGTGCAGCCTTGCTCATCAGGGGCCCTCGCGGCTGCCAATGGATGGCGATGGTGAGCGGTGCTATGGGTGACGCGTGCGAAATCGACTTCAGCGTGCTTTCCCAGTCTGCCGCTGCTTCTTTTCCCTTGCCAGATCTCAGCCACTCCAGGATACCGGCACGGCTTTCCCATTCGATCTCGCGTGCACTGGCCTTTTCCAGCTTGAGCCGACCAAAGCCGCGCGTGATACTGCCCCCCAAGGGAATATCGCCCGCTTCCAAAGCTTGCTTCAGTTGCTGCATTTGAATGCGCACCATCTGAAGTTTGTCTCCCTCGGCAGGCACTTCGCGTTGCAGCCGAAAACTGAAGCGGGTGCCTTGCGGCAACACTTGGCGATCGAACTTCACACCTTCGAAAGCACCACCGGTCTTGCGGTCTATACCGACGCCGTGCCACAACTCGGCCTGCGGCGCTTCTTCAGCCGGCGCATCATCGATGATGATGAATGAAGCATGGCCTTTGCTTTGCTCAGCATAGCCCCAACTCTCATTCTTGCCGTCCTCCCAGGCGCGGATCGCGCCCGCCAATGACGTGCCCGGTATATAGAACTGCCCCTTGCCATTGGTGGCGAGTGGCATGTCGATGGTGTCGCCGCTATCTGCCCCACCTATATGAATGGGCGTTTGTGCGACCAGCTGACCTTCCAGGACCAATGTGTGGGTGATGTGGCGCGCCATGTCAGTTGCCCTCCTTGTTTGCAGCTTTGCTTGCTTTGCGCTTTTCTTCCTCGGCGCGTCGATCAAGTTCCGCGCCGATCACTGTGAGCCAGAAGATGCGCGTGGCTTCAGCTTGCATCTTTGAATCCTTGTGCACTTTGATATAGTCCCAAACGGAATCCTCTTTCTCGGCTTGTTGCCTGAGTATCTTCCGGGATTTCTCCGGCCATTTTTCCTTGCGGTTGGCTATCGCTTCCAGATGATCCAGCCATTGCTTGAAGGCGGCAGCCCCCCGCCAATTCTCAAACTGACTGCGTAATGCACCCAGCTGACTGTTTTCCGGCTTGTTGTCATTCCAGCCCCATTCCTTTGCACGCTCTGCAGCCTGTGCCAATGCCTGCCGGCGCAAGGCTGTGCGCAACGCTCGCCGTTGCAGCAGTTTGATGAACGAGTCATCTGCGTTCTTTAGGTCATTGTTCTTGTCGCTCGATTCCGGCTTTTCTTTTTTCTCTGCATTGAATGGCTGGTCCGCGTGAACGGACAATAAGGGGGCATTCAAAACCACTTCGCCATAGCCTTCCCCCCTGCGCTCGCCCAAGCCTTGCTGCACGAGCGTCTGTAGTCGATTGATGTCCACTGCACCCTCGAATAGAAAGCACGAACCGGCGGCCAATCCAAAGCGCGTCGGGCGCGGTTCGTTCCATGCGTTGTTCCAGCCATCATCTCGGAAGCTGCGTACAAAGGCAGCTTTGCACGCCAGGGTAGTGCCGAGCTGGACATTGAGCCATTCAGCAAAAGCTGTGGCATCTGTGATTGGGCGCAGATGAGCATCCCGGGCAAGCAGCGGTGAAGCAATCCAAAGAGAAAACTCCCGGGCTGAACTTGCGGACGCATCCACTGTTCTGGTCACAGGTTTCCCTGCGGACAGTTGCACGCGACCGTAGTCGTCTTTCTTGGCTCGACCGATGCGAACGATTCCGGACAGGGCGACATCTTGCGGTAATTTTTCCAGTACGCCGCCGTTGATCCACAGCTCGGCACGGAAGCGCTGCCCCGGCGCGATGGCTTCATAGGTATAGACGCCGCCCACATCGGCATTCGGGCGCTGTTCCTTGTCATCGATCACGGCATGCGTTGCAGCGACTTTAGTAACCGTCATTTTCTGGAATTTGCGTGTCTCACCTTGCGACTTAAACGCAACCGGCACATAGCCGCCGCGCAGTTGCTTGCGCTGCACAGCATCACCCTTATGGCCATACAGCTCATTGATGACGATTTCAGGATTGTCTTTCTCCTCCATCAAGGCGGCCGGGGCAGGCAATAGCCTAATGTCTTCATCAACAGGGTATGCATTGTGGATCTGGATACGCCCGGCGGCCAGATGTGCGGTCAGTTCTGCGGCGCGGTCGCCCAACAGGGCACGCAACTTTTTATCCAGCGCAGGCAGCAGCAAGGAACCGGGGATGTGGTCGCGGCTCTCGATGACGTTACCTGCCGTGCCGGCTGGAATGACTACCGGGGACAGTAAAAAAAGATCGAGCGGGATGACATGCCAGGCATCACTGCGCACTACGACAGTCGCCCCGAGCTGCAATCTGTCATGCGTATCGACTTGGCCCAATTCGGGTGGCTCGGCATCGAGCAGCTCCCAGTTGCCAGCCACCTCTTGAAGCACCAGTTTGCATCGCCCGCCCCCTCGACGCCGCTTGGCACCGATACGTTCCACTCCTTTGCAACCGGCTGCCAGCAGGATCATGGCGGCCTGCCTTGCCTGCCCTTGCAGCGCATCGTCCAGTTCCAACTCGGCTTCAAGTTCGCTGCCGGCAATGACGACCTCTTCCATGCGCAGCATGTTCGACTTGGCCATGCCACTGGTGTTATCCACCTCAAGACCAGGCTTGATGAAAGTCAGCGCAGCTTTAAGTTCTTCAGAGGATTGCAGGGCATTGCGAAGACTGCTTTCAAAGCGCGCCTCACTGATGCGTACCCGGGCTGCACTCGTGGTGGCCGGATCGTTCACTCCTTTGCTCTGCTGACCGAACAAGGTGGCGGCGAAATGCTGCCATGCACCTGTTTCCGCATCTTCATCCAAACCGCGTGCGATCTTTTCGCAGGCATCACGCAACAGACCGGTCAGTGTTTTGGCGGGCACATAGGGCAACCCGTCTTGTGGATGTCGTCGCACGACCCGGTCGATATGCCCGGTCGCACCCGCGCCCTCACCGATGTGCCAGTCTGATTCAAATGTGAGATGGAGTTTCATGGCTTTGCTTTCTCCGCTTGCTTGTCAGATTTTCCAATTGCCCAGAACTCAGCGCTAGTGAGTGCATCGAGGAATCGGGTGCTGGCGGTTTTTCCGCTACCGGTAAAGAATGAGCCGTCATCTTCATAGAGGCTATCCAATCCTGAACGCTCCAGACGTTTGACTTCCTTGATCCGTGCATCCGCCACTGCCTTGCCCTGTGCCACTGCCTCGCGCAGCATGTGTGTCTGGCTGCTCGGCAATCGGTAACGCCCCTCATCATCAACTGCAGCCAGCGCTTCGACCCGACTTATCAGCTTATCCAGATGATGAGACTCGGCCCATTGGGTGTCTTGTGCGCCGCCTAGTTTTTCCAGTGACGTGACGACATAGGGGCCGCTCCAAAGCTTTTCGCCAGCGGGTGCTGTGCGGCGCTTGGTACGTATGTCATCCAGACTGGAAAACGCAGCATCGAACAGGATGTGGAAATCGAGGGATGAGCAAGGGAATGGATCATTTCTTTCTTTCTGCCGTACTTCTTTCTTGGTTTGTTTGGCCGACTTGAGCAAGGTTTCGGCAAGGCTGTGCGCACTATGGAAGGGGAAATGTTTCTTGACGATCGCGACCCCTGCTCCGGCAGAAAGTCGCCCAGCACCCAGTGCCTTTTCAGCGATGCGTGCAATAGTGGGTGAATGTGGGGCTCCGGTTTGTACTTCAAACGCTTTCAGGAATGCGTTGGTAAAGGGCAAGGCGTAACGCCCATCCACCAGCACGGTGACATCGTCACCGCCTAGCAGCAGCGGAACCACGGGCAGGCGTTTGCCACCGCGATTCATTTCTCTGACCGCATCCAGTCCGACGAGATGCTGGCATGCCGCATAGAAAGCGGCCTCCGTTGCCGCATCAAGCTCAATGGAGAACGCGCGTAGTGTGGAGAGATAGTCCTCTTCATCCAGCCACTCCTTGAATTTCATCATGATCTGGCCAAGACCGTTGCCATCCGAGAACATGACCCCGAGCCAGGATAGATCTTCAAATTCAGTTTCCAGTTGATCCGCGCCGCTGGAAATAAATATACCGTCTTCATTACTCTTGAAAACTTTGCGGATGCGCTGAAACCATTGATCAGCCACTTCGCGCTTCTTCAGAGCTGGTTCGGCGAGAAAATCTGCATTTTTCTTTTCGTTAGCACTTGCCGGCAATCCTGAAGTTGCGCAGGGTTCGCAAAACGGCAGCATGGCAAAGCGTTGCGCCGGAGTCGGCATGAGATCACGGTTGCGATTGAAGCGCTCGTGGACATGCTTCATCGCCTCTGCCACGGACTCCTTATCCCTGCCCCTCAGCTCAACGATAGCACCGGTGATGGACAGGCCGGGCGCTTCGCGTACCGCTTGCTCGGTAACCTTGCTGATGATCGCCTTGGCCTTGGCCTCGTCATTGAGCAGCAACAATGATTTGCCGGAAGTGCTCAGGATCACCTCAACCGATTTATCTGGAAGGGTGTTATGTTTATTAAGCCACTCTCGGAATGCCGGGGGATTGTCAGTTTGCATCCCGGAAAACCCGGCAGCTTTCAGCACCCATTCTGTGCCTGCACGATAAGTAAGTTCGGACGCACCGATGTTTTCACGCAGTTTATTGGTGGCATAGACATAGGCTTGGTTGCCCGATGTTTCAAAGAATGCCAGGTATTGTTTCTCGCTCATCAGTGCTCCTCAATTACGAATTCAATTTACAACGATCCCGCCAAACCCGAATGCCGTCTTCCCGCCCACCTGGATCAGTTCGGCCAATCTCAGCCAGGGCAATGAGCGTCGCATGTCGCCTTGATAGTCAACCTGCCCGGTCAATCCTTCGAACTGCATCTGCTGGCCGCTGCGTGCGGATCTGCGTTCAATCGTGAATGGGATGACGTTGGCATTTTCGATGCCGACCGCCTCGGCTTCGGCGAATAGCCCTGCCCGTTCGCTTTTTGGTAAGGGGGTGTCTGCCTGGGCGGCATGCGCCAATTGGTCGATCCGACTCATTACTCTGCGCATGAGCTGGGCATAGCACGGTGCGGTGCGGAGCAGTTCGCCGCCCTCTTTGATGCGTAACGGAGTGGTGAATCGCACGGTGCTATGCGCGCCAGGGGCTGGTTCTTCATGCAGCCAGCCTGCAAGGTCATGCGCTTGCGGCAAGGTGATGAAACCTTGCTCGGTGGTAAAAAAGCGAACCTCAGACTCGGGGGAGAGGTGGCTGATTGCGATGACGTCGTAGCTGCCTCCGGGGCGCAGACCGATCACGCCAAGTTCGGCGATGGCTTGTGCGACAGCGAGTGCGTATTCGATCCCGGCTCCGAACAAGGTCATCCGCAATTCAAATATCGCCCCGGCTGGGTATTCGGCCTCGGCTGGTGGCAGGATGGCGTAGAGCCTGGATTCCGGCTCGGTCTGGTAGAGCGTGGCAAAGGCTTGGGGCGATGCCTTGGCGAGCATCTGCCCGATCCCGCCATGCCAGATGCTGCCGGAGAAGCCGGGGAAACGTATGCCGCTGGAACGCAATGTGAAGCGCAGCGGGAGCATGCGCAGCGGTTGTCCAGCTTGAACCATTCCCATCTCAGTCATTCCCGCCAAGCGAAAGGCCCTTGATCTCGATCTTGTCTTCTGGATAGGTCAAAGCGTACTTTTTCAGGTTGCCGCGATCACCCTTGATTGCGTGCAGTTCGAACGGGTGGCCGCGATGCTTGCCAAGCTCTTGCCGTATCCCGCCGTTGACGTGGTGCAGCATGTTCGCCCAGTCGTCCTTGCCGAATCCTTCTGCGAAAGCGCGCCTTGCTTCTTCGTAATCCGGGTGCATGCGGTCATGCCCTAGCACAGCCAGATAGGCGGAAAAATATTCGTTCATTTGCGGATTATCGCGACCCAGCGTGTCTTTCCAACTGATCCACGCTGCATCGCCGTGCGCCAGCCTGCGCTGTGCATGCCAGGTGTAGAAAGCCAGTTCGCGCGGTGAAAACTTGACCGCCACCCCGCCGCAGACAAGCTGGCGATTCGGTATGTCGATCTTGAGCAAGCTGTTTGGCAAGCTCTGCTGCACCGCCTGCACGGCATCGGTATAACTTGCCTTGCCATCCAATAGTTCGGAGGGGATCCCTTCACGCAAGCGCACAAAGGGGATCTCTGCCAGCCAGATCTTTGCGTCGTCGGTGGTGATGGGGCGTTCATCCACAAGCGCGCCGACCATGCTTCTGGCAAAGATCGTTTGGGATGCCGGCGGTTTGTAGAAGAATTCGCGGTGACCTTCGAATTCGGGCGAGACCAGGACATGGGACAGCCGGTCCTGCTCCCTGCCATACAGGGAAAGTCCATAGCCGAGATAGAAGCCCATGGTCTTGCGCCCGCCAGCCAGACAGGCATGGATGGCACAGTCTTCATCCTGTGTGAAGGAACGCAGCCAGGCCACGATCTGGTCGGCGGCATTCTCATTGTCTTCGGGCGAGACGATGTCCTGTAGCGGCTTTCCCGTGACATCGGTGAGTATCTTTACATTCTCCGGCGGGAATGCGATCTGCCCCGCAAGCCCGTAGTCATGACAGAACTCATGGAACTTGCCTTTGGTTTTATCCAGAAGCTGCAAGCGGATGCGGTGCGCACCTTCCGTGGTTGTGACGACATGGACTTCCGTCGGCACGAAAGGCTGCGCACTTTGCGTCAGCGCATAGAGCGTCTCGGTGAGAATCTGTGGTGTGGTTCCTGCCACAGCAAGTAATACACGACGTTCGAATTCGTGTGGTGCACGTTGTTTCGGTTGCAACGAATCAGCTCCTGTTTTTATTTTTGCTTTTCCTGTAGCAGGCCAGACTGTAATTCGGCACTGCGAACAGGGTCAAGGTGTTTTTCACATTCTGTTTTTCACATTCATTTCAATCATCGAACAGCGATGATGAAAAAGTATCGTCGAACGAGGAGAAAGTATCGTCGGAAATGGATGAGAAGCTGTCATCGAACGACGAACTGCTCGTGCCGTACAGATTCCCCTCGATATCGAGACATCCGACCATGGGCAGGCCGGAAGCGGGATTGATGCTGCCACACCCCATGTCATCGTCATCGAAGCTGGAGATCGAGCTGCTCCAATCCTCCGAATCGTCATCCCCCATCAGCCCGGAAGCGGTTGCCGCTCCGGCCAGCAGGCTCGATGTGTCTTCCTCCGCATTGCGATCACCCGTGCTGGCGCCGGTGAATGAATTTCGAGCCCCCCCGCCTGCCGCCGAAGACAGTGCCAACACCGCAATGACAACGCCGATTATCCAGAGTGTGGTCGCCATGTATTCCTCCATGAGTTTCATCGTGGGTGGATTCTAGTCACCCCATTCCGGCGATAGCAGCTGACAAGCTTGTCCGTCACCTTTTATTCGCACACAAAGAAACGGGCCAGCGATGCTGGCCCGGTTGCGGGTTATTCAGAAGATGGTTGGTTGGCTGTGTCGACCTTTGGCTTCTCCAAATGCTCTGTGGCGCGGAGCATATGCTCAATCGCCACATCCGCCACCTGCGCGGCAGGAATACCCAGACGGCTCGCCAGCTTCCTGATGGTCACTACGCGTTCATCAGTCCCTGTCACAATTCCGAGCAACTCCGCCTGCAAGCGCTCTGCCTGCTCGACCTTCTTCTGCTGATTGGGTTGAAGCAAGCGCTGCGGCTCGCTGTCCAGCTTGTGTTGCGGCTCGAACGGGTCATCCAGCTTCACTCTCAGGTACTTGCCCAGAACTGCCTGGATACAATCCTGACAGAAGTCGCCTTCCACTGCATTGCCGTCACCGAACACGCTTCCAAAACCCGCCCTGAACGAAACAATGAACCGCTCCTGCCATTCCATCATGTCGTCTTGCTGATCCATCGCCTTCCCGCAGCGGTCACAGGTGCAGACGAGTCTTTCCACAGTCACAGATTTATATTGCAACATTTCAATTCCTTTCTTAACGATTAAAGAGCGCTCGCTCGAGGCGAGCGAATACGAATGCCTGCCTTGGCAGGTTTCGTCCGTAGGAATTGAGATGTGCGAATGTTAGTACGAATGAAAGGCTTCCGGCTTCACACAAGCTTGTGATGAAGCCCATCTATACGTATTGGACTGCCAGGTACAAACGGCGCCGAATCGTATTTGAGGGATGAGGGGATGTTGCTTATTAGCCACGTCAAAACCCGTCAAATTTCATCCAAATTTCAGGGTATTTGGCGGTATTTGAAGGTATGAATAAGTACCGTAAGTCATTGGTGCGGAAGACAGGACTCGAACCTGCACACCTTGCGGCGCTGGAACCTAAATCCAGTGCGTCTACCAATTCCGCCACTTCCGCGTGGGAGACGTGCATTATAGCGGCGGGATATTCAGACTGCTGCGATTTCCACCACGCTGCGGCCGCGCGACTGACCGGCAATCAGCGCGGGAAAGACCTGCTCCAATCCGGCCAAGGGGACGCGCCGGATCATGTCTT
>Ga0210054_1000372_pt1 | contig 42623 bp, 41 predicted proteins | sample CryGeymeta201516_FD_185470 | JGI IMG/M metagenome (GOLD analysis project Ga0210054, IMG submission 185470) | Groundwater microbial communities from Crystal Geyser aquifers in Utah, USA - Crystal Geyser metaG 2015-16 (SPAdes) (version 2) | ecosystem: Environmental > Aquatic > Deep subsurface >... | reverse complement strand
GAGCAGTGACCAGTGACCAGTGATCAGTGAACGGTGATCAGTCGGAATAAACTGCACTGGTTCGATACTTACTGATCAGGCTCCTCGCGAAGCACCCTGCGGGCATGCCCGATGTTTAGCGCAAGCCCTTTGGAATTGTGACCATCTTTGTTATAATATAGTCACAAAGGAGGCTCATATGAGCGTTGTTACCGTTGGCGTCCGTGACTTGAAAGCTCGCTTGAGCGAATATTTGCGGCAGGTGCGAGAAGGACAAGTTGTTGTCATCACCGATCATGGCAAACCTGTTGGGCGTATCATTCCAGATCATGCGAGCGCCGTTGAGCGTTCTAAGGAATTGGTAGAAGCCGGGCTTGTGGAATGGAACGGGAAAAAACTAAAACGCATCAAGCCCCCCGCTGTCAATCGTAGCGATAAACTTGTCTCCGACATTGTCGTCGAGATGCGTGAATGAACCTGTATCTGGATGCAAGCGCCCTGGTTAAGCGCTATGTTGAGGAGGCAGGCAGCAACGACGTACTTGACTGGATGGACGCCGCAGAAATAATTGGGATGACGCTGGTCACACGCGCTGAAGTTGCAGCGGCAATTATGCGTGCCTCACGGTTACGCGCCATATCCCCACAAGAGATACATCAATCGTTGGTTGAATTTCGTGGTGAGTGGTTTTCCTTCCAACGCTTGCCTGTCACCGAAGACCTGGTCGCCCGCGCCGACCGTCTGGCTTGCGAGTTTGGCTTGCGCGGCTACGACGCGGTGCATTTAGCGGCAGCGCTTACCTGGAAGGAGAATCTCAACTTTCCTGTTACGCTGGCGACCTTCGACAAGGAATTGGCCGACGCCGCCCGGCAATCCGGTTTGGTGGTTTTGCCGGATTAGTCCTCTCGCCAAATTTCGCCAGAATCAATCCTCCCGCAGGTTTTGCCTGCGGGAGGATTTTCGTATGCCGCGCCCACGGTTTGATTATCTGCGGTTTCGCAAGAAAGTCGGGATATCCAGATCCTCGGTGTTGAAGGTCTGCGGACGGAACTCGCCGTTGCTGGCCTGGCCGCTCTGCGCTTCCACACTGACGGATTCCATCTGGCGATAGGCAGGCCGGGCATCCATCCGTGCCGCCGGGCGGTTGAGCGAAGCATTCGTTGTCAGCGAAGCATTCGTCGTCGTGGTGATGCGGCGCGGCATGCCGGTGCGTTCGAAGCCGGTAGCAATGACCGTGATACGGATGTCGTCGCCCATGTCCGGGTCAATGACCGCGCCGAAGATCATGTTCACGTCCGGGTGCGTCGTCTCGCGGATCAGCGCGGCAGCCTGGTTGACCTCGAACAGGGTCATGTTTGGGCCGCCGGTCACGTTGAACAGTACGCCGCGCGCCCCGTCAATGGTGATGTCGAGCAATTGGCTGGAAATGGCTTGTTCGGCCGCGATCTTGGCGCGATCCTCGCCGGAAGCCTTGCCGACCGCCATCAGCGCCGCGCCGCCCTCCGACATGATGGCGCGCACGTCTGCGAAGTCCAGGTTGATCAGGCCGGGCACGGTGATCAGTTCCGAGATGCCCTGGATGCCCTGGCGCAAGACTTCGTCGGCCATTTTGAAGGAGTCTTGCAGGCTGACGCGCTTGTCCACGATCTGCAGCAGCCGGTCGTTGGGGATGACGATGAGCGTGTCGGCGTGTTCCTTGAGCTTGGTCATGCCAGTTTCCGCCGTAGTAATGCGCTTGCCGCCTTCGAAGGTGAACGGGCGGGTGACCACGCCCAGGGTCAACGCGCCGATCTCGCGGGCGATCTGCGCCACGATGGGCGCGGCGCCCGTTCCGGTGCCGCCGCCCAGTCCAGCCGTGACGAAGACCATGTCCGCGCCTTTCAAGACGTTGTACAGGTCATCGGCCGATTCCTCGGCTGCTTTCCGCCCGACCTCTGGGTCGCCGCCCGCGCCCAGGCCGCGCGTCAGTTTATCGCCCAGGCGGACGCGCATCGGGGCTTTGGAAAGGAGCAGCGCCTGCGCGTCGGTGTTGACGGCGATGAATTCCACCCCCTGGATACCTTCTTCGATCATCCGGTTGACGGCGTTGCTGCCGCCGCCGCCCACGCCAATTACCTTGATGCGGGCAAATGTTTCAGCTTGATTTTGCTTTGCGTCCATGTTGTGCCTCCTGTAATTTAGTCCGATAGTCGAATAGTCTGTTGGTCTGATGGTCGAATTGACCGATAGTTGAACGGGGCGTCGCTGCGTTCGCGCATCCCCGTATCACCGCGTCTCGCTATGGGAGCAGTCGCTTGAACCATTCTTTGACAGGTTCCATATTCATACGACTCTCTCCTTTCGGGCGGCGGCGCGGGCGATCGCGCCTGGAGGGCATATCCTCATCTTGCATGGCTGCTGCCCATTGCAGCAAGCCTACGCTGGTGGAATATGCAGGGGATGCTAACTTGTCTACCAGGCCGACCAGATTCTCCGGCTTGGCAGTGCGGACGGGGAGGCCGAGCACCTGGCTGGCCAGTTGCCGGATGCCGGGCAGGCTGCTCGACCCGCCGGTCAGCACCATCCCGGCCGGCAGCAGTCCATCGTAACCGGAGCGTTTGATCTCTTGCAGGGCCAGCAGGAAGATCTCTTCGACGCGCGCCTCGATGATGTGTGCCAGCTCCTGGCGGTTGATCTGTGCGGGTTGCTCTTCTCCAAAGGGGCGGACGGTGAAATGTTCTTCGCTGCCGACCCCGGATTTCAACGCAAAACCGTACTGCTTTTTGACTTCCTCGGCCTGCGGGATGGGCAGGCGCAGGCCGTGGGCGATGTCGGCTGTGATGTGGTTGCCGCCGACGGCCAGCACCATCGTATGCCAGATATTGCCGTCCACGTAGATGGCCAGGTCGGTGGTCCCGCCGCCGATGTCGCACACTGCCACGCCCATCTGGCGCTCGGAGTCGGTCAATACCACATCGCCGGAGGCCAGTGGGTTGAGCACGAACTGCAGCACGTCCACGCCCGCCGCGCCCACGCACTGGCGCAGGTTCTCGGCTGTGGCGGCGGAGGCGGTGATGATGTGCGCCTCCACTTCCAGCCGGAAGCCGTGCATCCCGATGGGGACGTTGATGCCGTCCTGACCGTCCACCACGAAGCCGCGCTGGATGATGTGAATGATCTCGCGGTTGTGGGGGATGGCGACGGCGCGGGCGGCGTCCAGGGCGCGGGCGATGTCGTATTCGTCAATCACATCACCCGAAACGCCCACCACGCCGCGGCTGTTGATCGAGGCCACGTGCGCCCCGGCCAGGCTGACCAGCGCGGCGGTGATCTCCACGCCGGAAGTTTGTTCGGCCTTCTCCACCGAACGGACGATGGCCTGCGAGGCCGCCGCCAGGTCTACGATCACGCCCTTGCGGATGCCCTCCGAAGGCTCGATGCCCACACCCAGGATGCGGATGGCTTTTTCTTCCACCCGCCCAACCAGGGTGCAGACTTTGGTGGTGCCTACGTCAATTCCTACGACAATCTCGTCCATAGTTTTGTCTTCCAGCTTTGCTCCGCCGGATTGCCAAATCCGGCATTTTGCGGCTGTCTTGGCTCGATTTCAGCCTGGATTTGGCAATCCAGGCCAGCAACTCTCTTCGGCTATTTATAGAATGGGGCGTCCAGGTATTCCACGCTGATGAGCGTGGGCCGGATGCCCTTGTTGGTAAGCGTATCAACGATGGCTTGATACACCTTTAACTTCATCGGAATGTCATCCGTATTCTGTCCAAAGTAGACTTGCCAGCCGTGCGCATCCTGCCAGCCCAGGCCGTACGTCGTGTCGTACACCATCGCTGGTCCGCCTGGCACGTATGCAGACAGATTGATTATTGCCTGGACCATAGCCGGGTCGAGGAAGGGAGGCTTCTGGCCGGTGGACTGCTGCGGGCCAGCCCCCGCAATTTGGGGGCCTGCCCCCGTACTTTGGGGGTCGGGCTGGACCTGAGGCGGGTTCCCGTTTGCGACGACGCTGATCAAGTTCCCGGGCTGGCCGCGCGGCGGGAAGGCCACGCCCTGGGCATCAATCCAGGCCATCGTCCCGTCCTGATACCAGGCGATGAGCGGTATGCGCTCGGTCACGCTGACGATGATCCGGTTCGGAAAAGCGACGTGCACCTCTGCGCTGGAGAGGTCGGGGTAGTCAGTCAGCATGTTCGCCGCGATCTGGGCCGGGATGGCCATGAAGATGGGCTGCCCGATAATTTGCAGGGCGGCGGTGATCTCGTTCTCGCCCAGGCGCTGGTTGCCGCTGAGTTCAGCCCCGTTCACCTTGAAAGTAGACGAGGTGAATAATGTGTAGAGACCGAAGATCAGCGCGGCGCACAGCAGGGCGGAGAGTAGACGTGTGCCGAATTGCGGGATGGCGATGCCGGGTGTGCGCACGTCTGCCCGGCCCATGCTGAAGGCGATGTCGTAGTGCTTTCTTCGAGCGGCACCCTGAGCGTTCGCCTGAGCGCTCACGCCGAAGGCCTGTCGAAGGGTCGTGGCTGGCCGCGCGGCTTTGTCCCGCGCAGTACGCGGGGCTTTTGCTTTCGGCGTGCGGGTTTGCTTGACCGGGCGCGGCGTCACGGGCAGGTACACTGTCTCCGGGCGGTAGACCGTTTTCCTGGTTTGCGTCAGGCGGCGGGTGGTCTGCTGCATCCGGCGCAGGCGGACGAGTTCGGCGCGGGGCAGTTCCTGTTTCATGCGTCTCATGCTGTTCTCCGGAAGCGTCGCTCGGTGCGGTCGCGCTCGGCCTTGCGTTCGAGCGCCAGTTCGATCAGCCGGTCAACCAGTTTGGCGTAGGGCAGGCCCGTAGCTTCCCAAAGCTTGGGATACATGCTGATGCTGGTGAAGCCGGGGATGGTGTTGACCTCGTTCAAGAATATCTCTTCTGTCACTTTTTCGATAAAGAAATCCACGCGCGCCATTCCAGCGCAATCAACGGCTTTGTAGGCGGCCACGGCCATCTGGCGAATCTTCTCGGCGGTATCAGCCGGCAGGGGGGCCGGGATGAGCAGGCCGGAGGTGCCGTCCACGTATTTCGCCTCGTAGGAATAGAACTCGCGGCTGGGCAGCACCTCGCCCGGCACGGAGGCCTGCGGCTCATCGTTGCCCAGCACGCTGACCTCGATCTCACGCGCATTCACGCCGCGCTCGACCAGCACACGCCGGTCGTAGGCGGCGGCTTCCAGCAGGCCCTCGCCCAGGTCGGCGCGGCTGTTGCACTTGGTAATGCCGACCGATGAGCCGAGATTGGCGGGCTTGACGAACAGCGGATAGGCCGCCACGGCCTCGGCTTTGCGGATGACCGCTTCCATATCCTTCTCGATCTCGCTGCGCAGTACGATGACGGACTCGACCGTCGGGATGCCGTTCGTGCGCATCACATCCTTGAAGATGCCCTTATCCATGCCGACTGCGGAGCCGGTCACGCCCGCGCCGACGTAGGCCAGGTCAGCCATCTCCAGCATCCCTTGCAGCGTCCCATCTTCGCCGTAGGTGCCGTGCAGGACGGGGAAGATTACGTCAATATCGGTGAGTTTTTCCAGCACTGTGCCGTGCTCCGTAAAACGTAAAACGTAAAGACCGGGCTTGGAGGGGTCGGGCAGGAGGGTACAGGGGGTCAGGCTCTTCGTCTCGCCCTTTTCCAGCAAGTCGCGGGCGTTCGCGCCGGTCAGCCAGGCGCCCTCGTGCGTGATGCCGACTTGAAAAACCTCGTACTTGGCCGGGTCAAGAACTGACAGCACCGATTTGGCGGAAACGAGGGATACCTCGTGTTCGCCGGAGCGTCCGCCGAATAACACGGCAATCTTCAATTTGTGGGTGGCGTCAGTTGTTTTCATCGTGACTAATCTCTACTCTCTAATCTCTGCTTACCATTCACCGATTACCTCGATCTCCAACTCCAGCAAAACACCAAACTTATCGAAGACTGTCTTCCTCGCCAAGTCAATCAACGCTTTCATATCCCTGGCGTTGGTTTTGCCGAGATTGATGAAAAAGTTCGCATGGATGGGACTGATCTCGGCATTGCCGATGCGTTTTCCTTTCAAGCCAGCGGCCTCGATCAAGCGACCGGCGAAATCGCCCGGAGGATTCTTGAACATCGAACCCATGCTCGCGCCCGGCGGTTGCGTGCTGCGCCGGCGGGCGGATAGCCTCTTCATCTTGGCCTGGATCGCGCTCGTTTCTCCTCTTCCCAGCTCCAGCGTAGCAGCCAGGATGAGCGCTGGCTGGCGTTCGCGCTTGAGCAGGCTGCTGCGGTAGCTGTAAGCCATCTTCTCCACCGGCCAGACTTCGCCTCCGCGCTGGCGGTGCAGGATTTCGACCGAGATCAGGTTCCCGGCGATGTCGCCATCGAAGGCGCCCGCGTTGCCGTAGACCGCGCCGCCCAGGCTGCCCGGCACCGTCGCGGCCCATTCCATGCCGCTCAATCCCAGGCGCGCCGCCCGCTGGGCGATGGTATTGAGCGTGGCGCCCGATTCGGCTCGCACGCTGGGCCGCTCGGATTTGGTATCGAAGCGCACCAGCCGCGCCCGGTTGACGATCACAACGCCGCGCATGCCCTTGTCGCCGACCAGCACGTTCGTCCCGCCGCCCAGGATGATGAAGGGCAGCTCCATCTCCCACAGCCGGGCGGCTGTTGCAGCCAACTCGTCCGCCGAACGGACGAAGACCAGCGCATCCGCCGGGCCGCCAACGCGCGCCGAGGTATAGCCCGACAGCGGGGCGTTCTCTTGCAGGCGGTCGCCGAACAGTTCACGCAGGGTGGAGAGGGTGGCGGTTTGCATGGGTCGCTTATCTTGGGCTAGTTGTTTTCGAAATACTCGATCAGCCGGAGTACGATGGCGATCATTTCTGGGGTGGATTTTTGCGGTTTTTGAACAGCTCTACGCCATTTTTTCTCGGGCATGGGAGAGTGTGTGTCGCCCGATGGCGTCTTGAGTTTCAGCGTGGTGATCACGTTGGTTTCGTAGACGTATCCTTTTTCAGGCATAACGCACCTCACTTGTCTGCAAGTCAGCCAGCACCTGCGTGCTGACCAGGTCGGCATCCCCGGCGGAGAGCACCAGCAGCACATCGCCGGGACGGAGATGAGAGACGAGATAATCGCTCACGGCTGGCAGATCCGGGATGAACTGCGCCGAGGGGTGGGGCATGGCCTGCACCACCTGTGCGGCGGAATAATCCTGGATTGGCTCGCGGGCGGCGTAGATTTCGGTCACGATAACCTGGTCGGCGTCGTTGAAGGCGTGGGTGAACTGGTTGAACAAGGTACGCGTGCGCGAGTAGGTGTGCGGCTGCCAAACGGCCCAGATGCGGCATCCGGCGTAACGGGAACGGGCCGCGGCCAGCGTTGCGCGGATCTCGGTTGGATGATGGGCGTAGTCGTCAATGACGACGATCCCGTTCGCTTCGCCGCGGACCTCGAACCTGCGTCCCGTACCCGTAAACTGGCCCAAGGCCTGGGCGCCGTCTTCCAGCGAAAGGCCGAGCAGGCTGGCCACGGTCAGCGCGGCCAACGCGTTGAGGACATTGTGGCGGCCGGGAACCTGTAAAGTGACGAGTGGCGAGTGGCGGGTGACGAGTGACGAGTGACGAGTGACGAGTGACGAGTGAGGAGTGACGATTGCCTCGAAGGTGAAACCGCCGCTTTCATTGGCTTTCACGTTCTTCGCCAGCGCCCACTGATCACTGATGACTGATGACCGATCACTTTTTCCATAAGCCACCGTCTTCTTGCCCAGCCTCTTCGCCTCATTCAAGAGCCGCTGTGCGCCAGGGTCTTCCGCGCAGGCAACCAGAACGCCATCGGCAGGCAGGAGCTTCACAAATTCTACGAACGCGGCCTGGAAATCAGCCGGGGTGGGGTAGCAATCGGGATGGTCATGTTCGACATTGGTCACCACCTCGATGACCGGTTTCAAGCCCAGGAACATGCGGTCATATTCGTCGGCTTCGATAACGAAGGTCTTGCCTTTCCCGGCGCGGGCATTGACGCCCAGGTTGCGCAGCACGCCGCCGACGATGAAGGAAGGTTCCTGCCCAAGCGCCGTGAGCAGCCAGGCAAGCATGGCCGTGGTGGTGGTCTTGCCGTGCGTTCCGGCCACGGCGATGCCGGTCTTGCCTTCCATCAGCCGGCCGAGATAATCAGCGCGTTTTAGCACCGGGATGCCGGCCGCCCGCGCCGCGACCACTTCCGGGTTGTCGTCCGGGATGGCGGAGGAGCGCACGACCACGTCGGCGCCCCTGACGTTGCCCGGGCGGTGGCCGAGGCTGATGGTCACGCCAGCAGACCGGAGGTCCGGGAGGAAGGGCGTCTCGGCGCGGTCAGAGCCGCTCACCGCGTATCCCATCTCCTTCAGGAGACGAGCGATGGCCGAGAGTCCGCTTCCGCCGATGCCGATCAGGTGAATGTGTTCCATATCCTAGATAAAGACGACGATGATAAAGACGAATGCCAGAACGACGGCGAAGTAAATGCCCGGGATGCCCAGCAGGTGGGGTGGCATATATTGAAGCATGGCAGTGGATAACTTAGCAAGATCACCTGTGGGAGCAGCGACAACCTGTGAAAACGGGTAGTCAGATGCAGACATATAAAACCAGATAGAGCCAGCGATCAGGTAGCCATTGATCGCGCCGATGATGACGCCCAGCAGGATATCCTGCAATTTCTCGCGGGTCATCTTGGGGGCGAAACGGGCGATATTGGGGGTCTGGTAGCCGAAGAAAACCAACACGCCCAGGATGAGCGCGCGCAGCCAGAAAAGTACCGAGCCTTTTCCCGGTACTAGGATGTCGCGAATGAACGGAACGTAACGTTCCAACAGAACTGTGAAGGCCAGCGCCAGGATGACGCTGCACGAGACCAGGACTTCCTTGGCCCAGCCGCGCATCCCGCCAATAATGGCGAACAGAATGACGTACATCCAAAAAACAACGATCAGGCTTACCATGCTCTCATCTCCTCTCACCGGCCAGGGCGAGCAGTTGACGGCCGATCTGGGCGGCGGCCTGCGGGTGGGACAAACGCTTCATCGCCGCGTGCATGGATTTCATTTTGGCGGGGTTATTGAACAAATCGTTCACTGTCGGAATGATTTTTTTAGATAATTGCGCATTTTCGATCGTGACCGCCGCGCCGCGCCCGGCCAGGTAATCCGCATTGACCTTTTGATAGCGCCAGGCGTGAGGGTAGGGGACGAGAATGGCGGGCAGGCCAAAAAGGGGCAATTCGCCTAACGTGGAGGCTCCGGCGCGGGTCACTGCCAGGTCGGCCGCGGCCAGCGCTGCGCCCATCTCCTCGTGCAGGTAGGGGAAGGCGTGGTAGCGAGCGGCTGGTATCTTGGAAAGGTTCTGGCGGGCGGTCTGAACGTTCGGCCAGTCCAATTCGCCGCTGATGTGGAGGACCTGTGCAAGCTCCAGCAGGGCGGGCAGATTGTCGAGCACGGCCGTGTTGATCGAGCGTGCGCCTTTGCTGCCGCCAAATACCAGCAGCACAGGCAGATCATCGTCGAGTCGCAGCTTCTTGCGGGCATCCTTGCGCGTCCAGTTGCTGAGGCCGGAACGGGTGGGGTAACCGGTGAGGACGGTCTGCGCGCGGGGCGAGAAGTATTTGCGCGAGTCCTCGGCGGTGAGGGCGATGCAATCTGCGAAGCGGGCCAGGGTCTTGAGCGCCAGTCCCGGCTCGATGTCCGGCACGTACAGCAGGGTCGGGATTTTCCAGCCAGCCAGCGCCATCGGCGCGGCCACGTATCCGCCGGTGAAGAACAGCACGTCTGGCTCGAATTGGCGCAAGATGCGCCGCGAGGCGGAATAGCCGCGCCGCAACTGCCCAAGATTGCGGGGCAGTTGTTCGAGACCCACGCCGTGTACGCCCGCGGCCGGGATGGCTTCGAATGGCACACCGGCTCGTTCTACAAGCTTGGCTTCCATACCGCCTTCTCCGCCTACCCAAAGAACGTCGAAAGTCAAACGTCCGAAGTCAGACATTTGACGTTGGACTTTCAACGCCTCAAGCACGGCGAGCGCGGGATACACGCCGCCGCCGGTCCCGCCGGCGCAGATCAGCAGACGCACCGTACGATCTCCATTCTTCGGCGACCGGACCGCTTTCATTGGTCTGCCGAGAGATATTCAACAAGATACCGATTGCTGCAAGCGTTGAAATCAAGTTAGAACCGCCTGCGCTTATGAACGGAAGGGAATTGCCCGCGAAGGGCAGCAAACCAACCATGACCGCCATGTTGATGAAGGCCTCGATGGTGATCCAGAAGGTCAGGCCGGCGGCCAGGAGCGCGCCGAGTGAATCGGGGGCTTTTGCCGCGATCTTCAGCCCGCGCCACAGCAACAGACCGTAGAAGCCGACCAGCGTCAGCGCGCCGAGCAGGCCCAATTCCTCGACGACCACGGCGAAGATGCTGTCGGTCGGCGCGACCGGCAGCCCGGTCCACTTGCCGGTGCCGAGCCCGGGGCCAACGCCAAACAAACCGCCGCGGATGATAGCGCCCAGCGAGAGGCGCACCTGGTCGGTACTTTGCAGCGGGTCCTTCAGGCCGGTGATGTACGAACCCAACCGGCTGCGCCCGGTGCTGCTGAGCTGCACGACCAGCGCGCCAGCCAGCAAGGCGACGATCATGAAAAGGACGATCTGCCGCAAGTCGCCGCCGGCCAGGAAGAAGAGCAAGCCGCCCAGGATGAAAATGGTAAAGGTGGCGCTCAGGTCCGGCTCGAGGTAGATCAGGCCGCCTAGCATGCCCAGGATGATGGCGAGAGGGAAGAGTCCCAATTCTATGTTTTGGAGAAATTGTCGTTTGCTGTACAGCCAGACCGAGAGATAGACCACGATGGCGAGTTTCGCCAGCTCCGAAGGCTGGACCGAGCCGCCGATCAAGTATCGCACTGCGCCGAAGCGCACCTGGTTATTGACCAGCACGGCGACGAGCAGGATGATCGTGGCGCCCATCAGCGGGAGGGCGTATTTCTGCCACAGGTGGTAGTCCAAGCGGGCTAAGATGAAGGCAATGCCCGTTCCGACGATCATCCACAGCACCTGCTTGTCGAACATGTAGTAAGGTTTACCGTAGACGGATAGAGAAAAATCCGTGCTTGCTGAAAAGAGCATCAGCAGGCCAAAGACCGCCAGTGCAATGGCAACCACCAGCAGAGGCAGATCAATGTTCGTCGGTTTTGCCCGGCGAATAACGGCTGCCCGGCTCTTGGCAGGCTGGTTTACGAAAGTTCCGATACCCATGTGCGAAAAACCTCCCCGCGCTCTTCAAAGTCGCGGAATTCGTCGAAACTGGTGCCGCCCGGTGAAAGCAGGACGACATCGCCCGGCTCTGCGGCATAAGCCGCGGCCTGAACGGCCTCTTTCAAACTTGAGCAGCGTGCCAGCGTGTACGGGCGTTTACCCCCGTATTGCGGGGGTTGACCCGGGACGGGCGCTCCCAACGCGGCGTTGATCTTCTCCGCCGCCTCGCCGAACAAGACGACATGGTCAACTCGTTCGTGCACCAGGGCAGCCAGCTCTTCCCAGGGCAGGTCCTTGTCCCGCCCGCCGAGCAGCAGCACGATTGGCTCGTCGAAGGCGCGGATGGCAGCAAGCGTCCGCTCCGGTGTGGTGGCGATGGAGTCGTTGTACCAGCGCGCCCCGTTCCACTCCCGCACAAGCTCCAGGCGATGCGCCACGCCGTGGAAGTCCTGGATGCCGGCCTGGATCGCGGCGACCGGTATGCCGGCCGCGCAGGCTATCGCGCAGGCCGCCTGGACGTTGAGCCGGTTGTGGTTGCCGCGTAATTGGATGTCAGCCTCGTCCAGCACGGCGGTCTCGCCGTCTTTCGTGCGCAGGTAGATCACGCCCTGGCGGACGAAAGTCCCCTGGCCGCCGGCTGGCATTGGGCTGAAGCCGAAGGAATACAAACGACCGCGTACCTCGGCGCGCAGGTTCCAGGCGCCGGGATCGTCGCGGCCCAGGATGGCGGTATCCTGACCGGTCTGGAATTGGAGAATGCGGGCTTTAGCGGCGGTGTAGGCTGCCATCGTCCCGTGCCGGTCGAGGTGATTGGGCGTGACGTTCAAGACAGCGGCGATATTGGCCGAGATGGTCATCTGTTCCAGTTGAAAGCTCGAAATTTCCAGGATGGCGAGAGTGTCTGGCTGCATGTCGTCCACGTAATTGAGCAGCGGGTCGCCGATGTTGCCGCCTACAAAAGATGAAGGATGAGAGATGAAGGATGAAGGATGAAGGCCTGCCCTAAGCGGAGTCGAAGGGATGAAAGATAAATCCGCTCTTTCTTCATCCTTCATCTTTCCGCTTTCATCCTTTGCTTTTCTTGCCATTCTTCCGACCAATGTCGTGGTCGTTGTCTTGCCGGCCGAGCCGGTGATCCCAATGGTGGGGCAGGGGACGATTTCCATGAAAATCTGTGTATCGTTGGTCAGCGGGATGCCGCGCTTGAGCGCCTCGGCCGCGATGGGATTGGCGAGCGGCACGCCGCCGGAGAGACAGACCACGTCGGCGCTGTCGAGCAGTTCGAGAGGGTGTCCGCCCAGCGCCCAGGTCATGGGCAGGTCGGACAGGGCGGCTTGAGCGGCGCGCATCGCCTCGCTGGACTGGCGGTCGTTCACGGTCACGCGCGCCCCGTGACGCGTCAGCCAGCGCGCCAAAGCCTGTCCCTGGCGGGCGCCGCCGATGATTAGTACACGCTTGCCTTGCCAATTGGTTTTCATTCTGTCAGTCGTCTTCAAGCCTTCATCGTAAAACGTAATCCGTAAAACGTAATCTCATCACGTATCACTCATCATTCATCACTCATCACTCATACCAACGCCAGCCCGATTCCGATCATGGCGCCGAGCAGACCGATCAACCAGAAGCGCTGCACGATCTGCGTCTCGCTCCAGCCGAGCAGCTCGAAATGCAGGTGGACGGGCGCCATCTTGAAGAAGCGCCCTCCGTGAGTCAATTTGAAATAGGCGATCTGGATGACGACGCTCAGGGCTTCGCTCACCGGGATGACGGCAATGAGAGGCAGCAGCGCCCATTGGCCGGTCATCAGTGCGACGACCGCCAGGGTAGCGCCTAGTGAAAGGGAACCGGTATCTCCCATGATGAGCTGCGCTGGGTGAACGTTGAACCACAAGAAGCCGAACAGCGCGCCAATCATCGTGAAGCAGAAACGCGCCAGGAAGACTTGTCCCTGCATCAGCGCGATGCCGCCGTAGGCTGCAAAGGCAGTGGCCGAGATCAGCCCGGCCAGCCCGTCCAGGCCATCGGTGAAATTGATCGCATTGGTCATACTGACGATGATGAAGGCCGCGACGGGTACGTACCAGATGCCCAGGTTGAGTGTGAATGGCACGCCCGGCAGGATGACATCCGGCGCCTTGAGCAAATATTTGAGCACCCATGCCAGCCCTAAAGCCAGCAGCGCTTGCGCCATGAATTTCGTGCGGATGCGCATCCCCTCGCCCTTGCGTTTGCCGCGCATGCCTTCCCAGTCGTCTATGCCGCCCAGGATGGCGTAAGCGAACATTGCCACCAGCGGAACGAGCACGGAGCGTCCCAGCAGCCTCATCCCGACCAGCGCGACCGCGTTGAGCAAAATGGTCACGATTGCGACGGGGATGATGACCATCACGCCGCCCATGGTGGGGGTGCCCATCTTGGTGAAGTGCCTGGCTGGCTCTTCCACGCGGATCTGTTTGCCGATCTTGAAGTGCCGCAAGATGCGCAGCAGGGGACCGCCCCAGATGACGGTCATCATAAAGCTCAACCCGGCCAGGCTTAGCGCCATCGTTGAGTCGTTCATGGTTGAACCTCCAGCGCAGCGACGATGCGATCCATGCGGATGCCGTGTGAACCCTTGATCAAAACCACGTCCTTTCCGGTGAGATGCTCGCGCAGCCATTCGATGGCCTGTTCGGTGCTTTCACACTCGACGACTCTACTGGAGCTCAGGCCTGCTCGCCGCGCCGCGGCCGCGATCATGCGCCCAAGCTCGCCCACGGTGATCAGCATCTCGGCGACCCTGGCCGCCCGCACGCCGACGATCTCGTGTCCCTGCTGCTCGTACGGGCCAAGCTCGAGCATGTCGCCCAGCACGGCCACCTTGCGGCCATCCAATTCGGAGAGCAGGTTGAGCGCAGCCAGGGTGGACTCGGGCGAGGCGTTGTAGGTGTCGTCCAGGAGCAGGGCGCCGCTCTGGCTGCGCACGGCGACCAGGCGCAGTTGCGTATGGCCTGAACGCAGTCCGTCCATGATCTCTTGCCAGGTCAGTCCATCCACCAGGCCGACGGCCGCCGCCCGCAACGCTGTGTGCACCGAGTGTTGGCCGATCATCGGTACGCGCACGTGCAGGGTTTCTTTGCGATAGTGCAGGCGGAAGCGGATGCCCTCCAACCCCAGGCCTTCCACATCATCGGCCCACAGGTCGGCTTCGGGATCCAGCCCGTAGTAGAAGACGCGCGCCTCCGTTTTTTCGGCCATCGGGCGCACGAGAGGGTCGTCATAGTTCAAGACAGCAACGCCATCCGGCGAGGGGGGCAGGGCCTGAACCAGCTCGGTTTTGCCGCGTACGATGGCTTCCTGCGAACCGGCGCGCTCGGCGTGGACGGTGCCGACGTTGGTCACCACGCCGATCTGCGGCAGGGCGATGTCGCACAAGAAGGTGATCTCGCCTGGGACGTAAAAGCCCATTTCCAGCACGGCGCGCTCGTAACCTGCTCCAAGCCTCAGAATGGTGAGAGGCAGGCCGATCTCGTTATTCAGATTGCCGGGGCTTTTCAGCGTACGATAGCGCTGGCTCAAGACTTCGGCGATCACTTCTTTGCTCGTGGATTTTCCCACGCTGCCGGTGATACCGACCACGCGCAATTCTAACTTGCGCCGCCAGAACCGCGCCGCCTGCTGCAAGGCCGAGAGCGTGTCCTCCACCCGCAGACAGTAGGGAGGCTCCAGCCTGGCCAGCGCGGCCGCGTCGAAACCGGCGCGCAGGTCGAGGGTCGGGAACGGTTCGGGAAGTTCGTGCTGGATGAATGCAAACGAAGCCCCTCGCTGGAAAGCCTCGGCCACGAAGTCGTGACCGTCCACACGCTCGCCGGGGATAGCGACGAACAGCGCGCCAGGGATGACCTGCCTTGAATCAACTATCGCCTCGGTGATGACCTGGGTGGGCATCTCGGGGCGGATGTTCGTCAGAGCTTCGATTACGTCAGCCAGGATCAGCAATTCTTCCTCACGGTCTTGTTGTTTGAAGGCGGATACTGTCGGGAGGAATTCCCATCAGCACCACGAGCTTTTCGACTACTTGCTTGAAGACCGGGGCTGCCACCTCCGAGCCCCAAATTGAAGTCTGCGGTTTTTCGAGCCAGACGTAGACCAGGAATTTCGGATCGTCCACCGGCCCCCAGCCGACGAAGGAGGCATTGGTTGCGCTGTTGTCGTAAACCCCATAAGGCGTTGGGATTTGCGCCGTGCCGGTCTTGCCGGCGATGCGGTAACCAGGGACGAGGGAGTTGGAAGATTCTTTCTCTAGTGAAATAGCCAGCATGTCGTTCAAAGTGTGGGCGGTGGCGGCCGAGATGGGCGTTCCCGCGACCTGAGGGGAGATATTCTGCTGCCGCCCATCCTGTACCATCGCATGTACCATGTGGGGATAGACCATCTTGCCGTCGTTGGCGATGGCGGAGGCGGCCATTACCATCTGGATGGGCGTAACCGACACGCCCTGGCCGAAGGCATTGGTGCCCAGGTCAACTTGATACCAGTCACTGTCACCGGGCAGTTTAAGATGGCCGGTCGTCTCGCCTGCCAGGTCAATGCCGGTGGTGTGGCCGATGCCGAACTTCTGCATGTAGCTGTAGAAGCTGTCATTGCCCAAAAGCTCGGCGACGTAAACCAGGCAGGCATTGATCGAGTGCTGCAGGCAGCCGATCATATTCTGCTGGCCCCAAACGGTATTGTTCCAGTTACGGATAGCGACGCCGCCTATCAGGATGATGCCGCTGTCGAAATAGGTATCTTCCGGTTTAACCACGCCTTTGTCCAGTGCGGCGGCCATGGTCAGGATCTTGTAGACAGAGCCGGGTTCGTAAGCCTGGCTGATAGCCCGATCGAAGGGCGTCTCGCCGGGGAAGATTTCCTTGAATCTCCAGTATTCGTTCAGGTTCATGTGCGGCGTGACGGCCAGGGCCAGGATCTCACCTGTTTTCGGATCCATAACGACCACCGTGCCGGATGCTGCGCCGGTATCGAGGACAGCCGCGTCGAGGATCTCCTCGACGGAGGCCTGGACCTCCCGGTCGAGGGTCAGGATCAGGGTCGCGCCCGGCGGGATGTTCGGCAATTCCTCCGCCCGGTTTGGGTCAGCCGAGACCCAAACCTTGACCGGTACGCCGGCCAGGAGGCTGTTATATTTCTCCTCGACGCCAAAATAGCCAACGCCCTCCTGGGTCACGAAGCCGATGATGTTGGCTGCCAGAGAGCCTTCGGGATAAGTGCGCACCAGGTGAGGTGTGGAATTCAGCCCTTCCAAAGTTTGATCGCGCGGTTTATCTTTCGCCAATTCTTGCAGATCCATGAGTGCTTTCTCTTCATCAGGGGAGGCGAAATTATCCAATACAACGTAGCGGCGGTCTTCGGGAGGTTGGGTGATCCAGTTCAAGACGGTGGCGTAATCGAGATCGAGGTAGACGCTGGCGGCCAGGGCGATTGTGTTCGCGTTGGCATACTCGTTCTCCTCGAGTACCTGGAGATCCACGCCGACTTCGTAGACGATCTTATTGCCAGCCAGCAGGTGACCTTTGAGGTCGAATATCTCACCCCGCGCCGGGTAGAACGTTTCCACGCCTCCGCCGGGATCTTTATCGAGGATTGCTTTCGCCTCCGCGCTGTGCTGGATGCGGATGATCTGGGCCAGGATGCTGAAGCCGAAAACGACCAGCATGATCTGCACGGTCACGTAACGCCACGTGTGCGGATTCTTCATGGCTGACCTCCTGCCGCTGAGGGCGCGGCTTGCATTCTTTCGATGAACCAGTCGAAAAGCGATTGGGTGTATTCTGGCGGGATGACTGGCGCAGACGATTGAGTCTCTTGGGATGCCATATTGACGGCTGGCGGGGGCGCGTACCCGCTCACCGGCACGTACGTGATCTCGGCTGGGTCTACCGGCTGGAAGCCGATAGCGATTGCCCGATCCTTCATCACTTGAGCCGAGGTCAGCGCGGCCAGTCGAGACTCCAGGTCGGCATTGACGCGCTCGCCGCTGCGGATCGCCGCCTCGGTGCTCTGGATCTCACGTCCCGCCAGGGCGGCGCGGGCCGAGACGCTCAAATAGAGTCCGGCTACCAGGGCAACCGCCACCAACCCCAGCACGAACAGGACGAGCCACTGGAGTTGGACTCGCCATGAAGCCTGCCGGTATTTCAGGACGAATTGCGAGATATTATTCATTGTTCACTTGACTGATAACCGATTGCTGGTCACTGGCAACTTCTCTGCTATTCTCAACTTCGCGCTGCGTGCGCGCGGGTTCTGCTGGATTTCTTCGGCCGCCGGTTGGATCGGGTGGCGGGTGACTTCACGGATACTGGCTTTGTGCCCGCAGGTGCAGACCGGCTGGCGGGGAGGGCAGAGGCAATCCCGGCTTTCTTTGCGATAGAACTCCTTCACGATGCGGTCTTCCAGCGAGTGGAAGGCGATGACTGCCAGCCGTCCGCCCGGCTCGAGGGCCTGCACGGCTTGCGGCAGGACAGTCTCGATGGCCTCGAGTTCCTGGTTGACGGCGATGCGCAGCGCCTGGAAAGTTCGCGTGGCGGGATGGATGCGGTCGCGCTTCCCGCCGCTGACTTTTGCGATGACTTCAGCCAGCGCCTGGGTGCCGCTCACCGGTCGGGCGCGGAGGATGGCCTGCGCAATGCGCCGAGCAGCTTTTTCCTCCCCGTAGCGATAGATCAGGTCGGCCAGCTCGGCTTCGGGCAGGCTGTTGACCAGCTCGGCGGCGGTGAGCGGGTTGGTCGGGTCGAAGCGCATGTCGAGCGGGCCATCCGCCTGGAAGGAGAAACCGCGCTCCGGCGTATCGAACGCCATCGAGGAGGCTCCCAGGTCGAGCAGGATGCCGTCTACGGCGGGCCAATCGAGGGCAGCCAGTTGATCGCTCAGGGTGGTGTACGAGGCCTGTATCAGACAGGCGCGCTCCCCGAAGGGAGCGAGTCTCTGGCGGGCCAGTTCGAGCGCCTGCGGGTCCACGTCCAGGCCGAGTAAAAGGCCGTCGGGTGAGCTGGCGGCTAAAATCCCGGCTGCGTGCCCGCCTGCGCCGAGCGTCCCATCTACGTAACGCCCTCCGCTTTTCGGGTGCAAAGCGAGTATAATGTCATGGTAAAGAACGGGTTGATGCGCTCGAGCCATTTTTGTGGTCAGCCATTCTTATGGCTTGAGAGATCGAGAGTCGCCAGGCGTTGCGTGTTGACTTCGGTATCCTGGATTTGAGTCACCTGTTCGTTCCACAGTTCTGGCGTCCAGATTTCGAAATAATCGCCCTGGCCAACGACATAGGCCTCGTTTTTCAAGTCAATGAAAGCCCGCAGACTTTGCGGCACGAGGATGCGCCCGAGCTTATCGGTCTCGACTGAAAAAGCAGTGCCCAGGATTTGGCGGCGCAGCAAACGTGCTTCTGGCAGCGCCAAGTTTTGCGCCTCGAGACGCTGGTAAACTTCTTCGAAGTGAGCGGCTGTCGAAACCATTAAACAGCGGTCGAGGCCCTGGGTGATGAAGGCGCCCCCCGTCAGTAGTTCCCGGAAGCGCGCCGGAATCGTAAGCCGCCCTTTTTCGTCCAGCGAGTGTTGATATGTGCCCAGGAACTTCTGCAAGAGGAACATTAGTTCTAAAGTCTCCTAAAAAGCGGCGAACGCCGGGAATGCCGGCGTCCTCCACAATTAACCACTTATTTCCACTTGTGACCCTATTGTAGCAAATATTGTGTTAAATTGCAAGTAGCAAATGTAGCTGTTAAGAAACTGTTAGCCGCCACCCCTGGCGGCTAAGTGCTATAGCAGTTGATGGTGTCGCTGCGAGCGCTCTTCCCTGCACCGAACGCAGGACGGTGTGCGAAGCAGTCTCCCAGTCTGCAAGAGGATTGCTTCGGCGGAAGCATGCCCTGAGGAACGAAGGGAACGTCGCCTCACAATGACACCTGATTGGGCTGCGGCTGGAGGTCTCGCAATGTCCCCTCTCCCTGGAATTTCCCTGCTGACATCCCCTGCCTGGAAAGATTACGAGCTGCTGGATAGCGGCGATGGTCAGAAGCTGGAACGCTTCGGCGAATATATCTTCGTCCGCCCGGAGGTGCAGGCGCTGTGGCGTAAGTCCCTGCCAGCCGCGCGCTGGGAGGCGGCGCACGCGTTCTTCCAGCCGACGGGGGAGGAGAGCGGCGGGCATTGGGTTTTTAGGAAGAAGGTTGCAGAGAAATGGGAGATGGGGTATGCTCTGGACCTCACCCCCGGCCCCTTCGCGAAGCACCCCTGTGGGGCTCCTATAAGGAGAGGGGGGCTGAGGTTTTATGTCATGACAACTCCCGGCAGGCACCTCGGCGTCTTCCCCGAAGGCGCGGCGCACTGGGATTGGATCGGCGGGTTGATTCACCACAGAGTTCACAGAGAACACAGAGAAGATGAAAAAAACTCTGTGAACTCCGTGGTGAACGTTCTAAATCTTTTCGGCTACACTGGCCTGGCGACCCTGGCGGCCGCGGCGGCCGGGGCGAAGGTCACGCATGTGGACGCCTCGAAGAAGGCCGTTGCCTGGGCGCGCGAGAATGCCGCCCTCTCTGGCTTGCAGGAGCAACCCATCCGCTGGCTCGTGGACGACGCCCTGAAATTCGTCCAGCGCGAGGCGCGGCGGGGCGTGAAATACGATGGGATTTTGCTCGATCCGCCCAAATTCGGGCGCGGGCCGAAAGGCGAGGTGTGGGAGGTGTACAAGTCCCTGCCGATGTTATTGCAAGCCTGCCGGGCGGTGCTGAGTGACCAGCCGCTATTCGTGATCGTGACAGTCTACGCGGTCAAGGCTTCGGCAGTGCATCTTTACTACGCTTTGGAAGAGATGATGAAAGGGTTTTGGGGGGAACTGGATTGTGGCGAGCTGGTGACGCAGGAGAAGAGCGGCGGAAGGCTGCTTTCACAGGCGGTGTATGCACGGTGGGAGGCCTCAGCCCCAAAAGTCTATCCGAATAACGGAATGCAGACTTCAGTCTGCCCTGCATTGCGGACTAAAGTCCGCGTTCCAGAAGTTTTCAGATAAACCCTAAAGGTCTCTGAGACCTTTAGGGTTTATTGAATCCGAAACCAGGCAAACACCCTCTACATCTTTGGTATTGAGCAGGGCGCGCATCGCCTCGGCGTGGACGTGGTGGCCGTCGGCGATGAGTTGGGCGATGATCTGCGGGAAGGCCAAGCCAGCATCAGATTGCTCCTTTCCCCTCTAGCGCAGCGCATCCAGCAAGGTAAAATAGGCCGGTTTCGGATTCAGGTTGTCATCGAATGGCGTCGGGTCGGCGATGGGAGAGGCGCGCCGCAGCCAGGAATACTTGTCGCCGATGCCCCACAGGCTGAAGCTCTGGCAGACGCCCGATTCCAGGCAGGCGGAGAGCATGTCTCCGTAAATGCGGGCCTGCTCGGCGTAGCGTTCCTCCCTTGTCCCGGACAAGCCGCGGATGTCTACGTCAATCTCCGTCACATGGACGGGCAGGCTGTAACTCCTCATTTCTGCAATAACGGCCTCTTTGCTTGGTGCGTCTGTGGCATCTATGTGCATTTCGAAGCCGACGCCGTCAATCAACCCCTTGGACTGGAGGCGTTCCACGATCTGGTGCGTCAGTTGAGAGGCTGGACGGTCGGCGGTCTCGTCATCCCAGGCGTTGTAGATCAGGATAGCGGACGAGTCGGTCTCGCGGGCGATTTGAAAGGCCAAGTCAACGTAATCGTAGCCGAACTTCTGGTAGAAGACATCGTATTGCATATCGGCCGGCAGGGGCGCATCCTCCACGACGATGTATGTGCCGATCTTCCCTTTGTAGCGACTCATGACTTGAACGATGAAATTGCGCAGGATTTCGGACAGTTCATTTTTCGAGAAGCCGCCGTGGGCGAGCCAATCAGGGATGTAAGGTAATTGGGCCAGAAGCAAAGCGTGTCCGCAAATCGCCATGTTATTCGACTGGGCAAAGGCAACCTGTTCATCCACCGGAGAGAAATCGAATTGTCCCCGCGTAGATTCCATTGCATCCCAAAGGAACCCGGAGGAAATGACAGCCAGGTCGAATTCCCTGGCAACGATCTCCCGCCAAAGCGGATCGTTGAACCATTGCCTGTTAAGATAAGTGCCGACCTGGATATTCTTCTTCTCGGCCAGCAGGCGCAAGGTGGCGACGCCCGGCGTCTCGGTGGGGGTGGGGGGCATAGTTGCGGTAGCCGATGGAATCAATGCAAATGTCGGCGTCGCGGCCAAGGCAGGCGCGGGCGGCGTGGCTGTCGGTTGAACCACCACTCCACAGGAAATTAGCAGGATCACGGTGGTCAAAATAAGCGGCATTCGTTTTCTCATGTTCCTCTCCTTTTAAGCGGAAGGTAACTCGTCGGTCGTCATGCTGTTGTGCTTTATGCAATATCATACCGTTCTTAGTATAGCACGCCTGTCAAGAGGAGCTAGGATCCTTAAATAATTGTCAGACAATTGACATTTAAGTAGATTTTTGCTACACTAGATATAGTTGTCAGACAACTCACTGATCACGAATACTGATTACTGTTCACTGAAATGCCTACCCTCCTCGTCAAAAACGCTACACTTCTCATAACCATGGACGACCACCAGCGGGAAATTTCCGAGGGTGGTCTTTTCATTCGGGATGGCTTCATCGAGAAGGTCGGCGCGACGAAGGACTTGCCGCAAGCCGCCGATGAAATCCTCGATTTACGCGGTCACGTGGTGCTGCCGGGTCTGGTCAACACCCATCATCACTTCTACCAGACGCTGACGCGCACCGTCCCGGCTGCCCAGGATGCAAATTTATTCAACTGGCTGAAGACGCTCTATCCCATCTGGGCGCGCATGACGCCAGATGACATTTTTATCTCGACCCAGACGGCTCTGGCTGAATTGGCCCTTTCGGGATGCACAACCGCCTCCGATCATCTTTATCTCTTTCCCAACGGCTCGCGCCTGGACGATGAGATTGCCGCCGCCAAAGAGACCGGCGTGCGTATCCAGGCCTCGCGCGGCTCGATGTCGCTGGGTGAGTCCAAAGGCGGACTCCCGCCCGATTCGGTGGTGGACTCGGAAGAAAAAATCCTGAAAGACAGCCAGCGGCTAATCCAGCAATATCACGATGCCAGGCCCGGCGCGATGGTGCAGATTGTCCTTGCTCCGTGTTCGCCCTTCTCGGTGACCGGCGAGCTGATGCGCGAATCGGCGAAACTGGCGCGCGAATATGGCGTCCATCTGCACACCCACCTGGCCGAGACCCAGGATGAGGAAGCCTTCTGCATCCAGAAATTCGGCCGCCGGCCGGTGGCTTACATGCAAGAAGTAGATTGGGTCGGGCAGGATGTCTGGTTCGCCCATGCGGTGTATGTCAATAACGACGAAGTAAAAACTTTTGCCACTCACGGCTGTGGCGTGGCGCACTGTCCCACGTCCAATATGCGCCTGGCCTCCGGCATTGCACCCATCCGCGAGTACATGGCGGCGGGCGTCAAGCTCGGCCTGGGCGTGGACGGCTCAGCCAGCAATGATAGTTCACACATGCTGGGTGAAGTCCGCCAGGCGATGCTGTTGTCACGTCTGCGCGAGGGGATCACAGGATTTTCTCTCTCGAATGACCCGACCCGCAAATTGATGACAGCGCGTGAAGCGCTTTATCTTGCAACGCGCGGTGGGGCTGCGGCGTTAGGTAGAACAGATATTGGCAGTCTCGAACCCGGCAAGTGCGCCGACTTCTTCGCCGTCAACCTCAACCGCCTCGATTACGCCGGCGCGCTGCACGACCCGGTCGCGGCAGTTGTCTTCTGTCAGCCGGTGAAAGTGGACTATACTATCGTAGGCGGCAGGTTTGTGGTGAAAGATGGTAACTTGGTAAATTTGGAAATTGGGAAGTTGGTGGAACAGCATAACAGGGCAGCCAAGCGTCTGCTCGAAGGATAAAATGTCCGATATTCTGGTTCCGATTGTATTTGGCTGGCCGGCGATCCTGTTTTCGCTGACGGTTTCGGTCGTCGGCATCTTGAAGAAGTGGCCCTGGTTGCTGGTTGTGGGCGCGTTGCTGTGCGCGCCGTTTGCCTGGTACTTGAGCAGGTATCAGTCGCTTTGTTCGCTGGCAATCCTGCTGCCGCTGTTTCAAATCGGCGCGGCGGTTGCGCTGTGGAAGGATCGAAAATGGCTTGCCTGGGCGTTCCTTGCCCCGCTTGCCTTGGCGATCATTGGACTGGCTTATCTTGTTCTCGCCCAATAATAGACAACTTGAACGTCATAATCGGCGAAAAGGCTTCTTGAGTGATGAGAAAATGGGACACGGATTTACCCTGCGGATACGCTGTCACAGATGGCACGGAGTTACATGGATAGAGCAAAAGAGAAAAGCAAGAATCCGCGCGAATCCGTCAAATCGGTGTTATGCATGCTAGAAAAGGTTTTCAAATGGACGGGAAACGCCCTTTGACCAAAGACGAAATCGCCGAAATCGTGCGTGGGCTGGGCCCGGTTGATTGGGTGCAGGTCAAGTTGCTGGCCGCGCTGCCGCCTGAAAAAAGGATTATTCCTGCTTTACAGGCGCAAGAGTTTTCCATGGCGGCCTTGCGCGGTACGTTCCGGCAGCGGTTTCCTGACCTGACGCTTTCCGAAATCAATATGAAAGTCCTGGCGTATCTGACGCCAGTTCGGATGGAAGCAAAGTGACCGCATTCTCGTTTTACGTTCGTGTTGTCGAGGCTCTGGATGAAATTGGCGCGCCCTATATGATCGTTGGCGCTTTTGGCGGTTATCCGTTTGGTATCAGCCGGGTGACGTATGACATTGACATTCTTGTGGATTTACGCGAGCAGGATTTTGATACCTTGTCGCAGAAATTTTCTCTGCCGCGTTATTATGCCGACCCGGAAATGATGCGAAATTCTGTTGCGATGGGAATCATGTTCAACATCATTGATACGGGCGAAGGCGTAAAAGCCGATTTAGTGCCGCTGAAACGGGAACCGGAATATCAGGTTGCCTTTGAACGACGGATTCGCCGTAAGTTCACGGTGAGTTCAGGAGAAACTTTCGAAGCCTGGGTTGCTCAACCTACCGACATCATCATCGGCAAACTGCGCGCCTGGGACGAAGGACGGTCGCTCAAGCATCCCAACGACATCCTCTCCATCCTGGTCTTCTGTCTGAGCGGGTTCAGTGAATATACTGTTGACACGGATATTGTGACCACAGAAGCCGCCCGCATCGGGTCGGAAACGCTCGAAATGTGGAATCAACTCGTCGCCCGCGCGCAGGCCGAAGTCCGGGCGCGTGACGCATGACCCTGTAATGGACACACACCTTCCCGAATCCGCCTATAAATATTTCTGGGACATCAATCCGGCTGAATTGGATGTCGCCGCGCACCCGCGCTACGTCATCGAGCGGCTGCTCGAGTACGGCGATTTCCCGGAACTGCGCTGGCTGTTTGCGCGTTTCAGCCGCGAGGAGATTGTGGGCGCACTCAAACGTTCGCGAACGCTTACGTTGCGCAGCGCAAATTTCTGGTCACAAATTTTCGATGTCTCGCATCGGCAGGTAAAATGTTTGAGCAAACGCTTTCAGCAGACACAAAATCGAATCTGGCAGCGATAGGACAGACACCTCTAGCGCGCCAGTTCTATTTGGCAGGAGGCACAGCGATTGCTTTGCATCTGGGCCATCGCTTTTCATTTGACTTGGATTTCTTCTCGAAAGAACATTTTAGCATTGACGTGGTTTTGCAAACCTTGAGAGCGCTGGGGCAGATCGAGACATTTCAGGCTACTGCCGACACCTTCAATGGCAGATTGAACGGACATCGGATCAGTTTCTTTATCTATCCTTATCCGGTGCTAGAACCGTTTGCAGGTTATGCTGGTGTTCAGATTGCATCACTTGCAGACCTTGCGGCCATGAAAGTGGATGCTATCACTCGCCGAGGAACCAAGCGGGATTTTGTAGACCTGTACTTCATTTGCCAACGCATTTTTCCGTTGGATAAAGCACTTGAACTGTATTTCCAGAAATTCAAGGACTACAATATCAGTCCGGTGCATGTGTTCAAGAGCCTGGTTTATTTTGGCGATGCCGAGAAAGATGATATGCCGCAAATGATCGAAAAAGCGTCTTGGCGCGAAGTAAAAGATTTTTTCCAAAGAGAAGGCCAATCCCTCTATCGCTCGAAAGTCAGTTGACTTTCAACCTTCGACCTTCCCCCGGAGATACCATGTCATCCTACCTCACCAAGACCCTCATAGACGTTGCCATGGGCCGCGCGCCCGCCGACCTGGTCATCCGCCACGGGACGTGGGTCTGCGTCCAGTCCGGCGAGTTCGTGCCGGATACCGACATCGCCATCAAGGATGGACGCATTGCCTACGTCGGGCCGGATGCCTCGCACACCGTCCATAAAGACACGCTGGTGATGGACGCGGGCGGCAAGCACCTGGTCCCAGGTCTGCTGGACGGGCACATGCACGTCGAATCGGGCATGTTGACCGTGACCGAGTTCGTGCGCGCCGTCATCCCGCATGGCACGACCGGCATGTTCGTGGACCCGCACGAGATCGCCAACATCTTCGGCTTGAAGGGCGTCAAGATGATGGTGGACGAGGCCGCCCGGCAGCCGATCCACGTTTGGGTGCAGATGCCATCCTGCATCCCATCCGCGCCGGGTTTCGAGACGCCCGGCGCGCATATCGGGCCGGAGGAAGTGGCCGAGGCAATGACGTGGGACGGCATCATCGGCCTGGGCGAGATGATGAATTATCCCGGCGTCGCGCGTGGCGACGAAAAACTGCTGGCCGAAATAGAGGCGGCGCGCAAAGCCGACAAGGTCATCGGCGGTCATTACGCCTCGCCGGACCTGGGTCTGCCGTTCCACGCTTACGTCGCCGGCGGCGCGGAAGATGACCACGAAGGCACCCGGCTGGAGGATGCCATCGCCCGCGCCCGCCAGGGGATGAAGGTCATGCTGCGCTACGGTTCAGCCTGGCAGGACGTGGCTGCCCAGGTGGCCGCGATCACGAAGCTGGGCCTCGACCCGCGCTCTTTCATTTTATGCACCGACGATTCCCACGCCGCGACATTGGCGCAAGACGGCCACATGGATCGCGTTCTGCGCCATGCCATTTCGCAGGGCTTGCCGCCGATGACGGCGTTCCAGATGGCAACCGTCAACACCGCCGAGCATTTTGGCCTCAGCCGCGACTTGGGCATGATCGCCCCCGGCCGCTGGGCGGACATCCTGCTGGTGGACGACTTGAACGACTTCCATGCCGAAATGGTCATCGCCAAAGGCCAGGTGGTGGCAGAAAAAGGCAAGCTGCGTATCAGCCTGTCCAGGGCAACCTATCCCGAATGGGTCACCCAATCGGTCCATCTGAAGCGTCAGTTGACGGCGGATGATTTCCGGATCCGCGTTCCCTCATCCATTGCCCCTAACCCACCCTTCGACTTCGCTCCCTGGCCTGACCGCCAGGGCAGGCAGGGTAAGTTGGGAGAGGGGAAGGGGGTGAGGGTGAATGTCAACGTGATCGGCGTTATCGAGAATCAGGCGCCTACGAAGCACTTGCAAATGGTGTTGCCGGTCAACGATGCCGAAATCCATCTTCCCCCCCTTGCGTCCCCCATGTCAGGGACGAGGGGGATTGAGGGGGGGCTGGCGAAAGTCGCGCTCGTCGAGCGCCATCGCGGCACGGGTGGCGTGCAAGTCGGACTGGTGCAAGGATTCGGTTTTACTGAGGCGTGCGCCATCGCCTCCACCGTGGCGCACGACAGCCATAACATGATCATCGTCGGCACGGACGAAGGCGATATGGCGCTGGCGGCCAATAGGCTGGCGGAGGTCGGCGGCGGGCAGGTGGTGGTCAAGGATGGCAAAGTCATCGGCCTGGTGGAGCTGAAAATCGCTGGACTGATGTCTGCCGAGCGCGCCGATCGAGTCGCCAAGAAAGCCACTTCGATCTTAGAGGGTTTCCGCGCCTGCGGTTGTCAGCTCAACAATCCCAACATGACCCTAAGCCTGCTGGCGTTGGTCGTCATCCCGGAGCTGCGCATCTCGGATCAGGGTCTGGTGGACGTGACCCGCCTGGAAATTCTGCCGGTTGTACAGGGCTTGGCGGCCTAGAAGGTGTGCAAGTATGGCTCATTATCCATATCGGCGTTTACAGTCTGACTTGGCTGATCTGATCGCCTCCTTACCGGCTGAAAGCAAGCTGCCAGCCGAGCCTGCCCTGGCTCACCAGTTGAAAGTCTCGCGGGCGACCTTGCGGGAGGCCATGCGTTCGTTCGAGGGGCAAGGATTGATCCGCCGCCGCCAGGGGGTGGGGACGTTCGTCGTCGGTCAGGTGCCGGTCATTGACAGCGGGCTGGAGGTCCTGGAAAGTATCGAGACGCTGGCGCAGCGTATCGGGTTGAGCGTTTCCATGGGTGCACTGCATGTCGAACAAATCCCCGCTGATGAGCTATGCGCCGGGGCGTTGAATTTGTCCACTGGTACACCGCTGACGCGCGTCGCGCGTGTTATCTTCACAGACAGCCGTCCGGTGGCTTATTTGGTGGATACTTTACCCGGCGATGTGCTTTCTGCTGAGGAACTGAACGGGACGTTTACCGGTTCGGTGCTGGATCTGCTACTGCGCCGTGGTTCCCCGAGGCTCACCCAGTCCCGGACGGACATCAAGGCTGTCGGTGCCACCTCGGAGGTGGCGCGCGCTCTGCAAATCCAGCGCGACGATGTTCTGCTCCACTTCGCTGCCCAGCTCTTTTCCGAGAGCGGCCGCGTGGTGGATTATTCATTCAGTTATTTCCTGCCCGGTTATTTCCGCTTCCACGTGGTGAGACGGGTGGGCTAACCGTGTCAAGTGTCACGTTTCAAGTGTCACGTTGACTATTCTCTATTCTCTATTCTCTACTCTCTGGAGGTTGAAATGCGTAGTTTTGCTGGTCGGGACATCCTGTCCCTCAAAGATTTTGAGCGTAACGAGTTCTTCCACATCTTCGACGTGGCGGCGGAGCTGGAGCCGATTGCCGTCAGCCGTCGCAACGACGATATGCTGGCAGAGAAGACGCTGGTGACGGCCTTCTATCAACCGTCCACGCGCACGCGGCTGGCGCACGAAGCCGCCATGCACCGCCTGGGCGGTCACGTGACCGGCTTCGCGGATGCCAAAATGACGCGTGCCGGAGACTTCTACCAGGAGTCGATCAAGGATACGGTCAAGATGCTGGAGTTCTACGGCGATGTGATCGTCATGCGCCACTTCCAGCAGGGTGCACCGCATGAAGCGGCCAAATGGGCCTCGATCCCGATCATCAACGGCGGCGACGGCTGGGGCGAGCATCCCACCCAGATCCTGACCGACCTGTACACCGTGCTCAAGGAAAAGGGTACCATTGATGGCCTGACCTGGCTGGCAGTCGGCGATATGCGCATGAGAACGATGCACTCGCTCGGCTACGCCCTCAGCCAGTTCGACTGCCCGATCACCTTCGTCTCCCCGCCGGATATGTCGCTGACCGCCGAGTTCAAAGCCGAACTCAAGCAGTTCAGCGTCAACTTCAAGGAAGCCGAGCACGTCGAGCAGGCCATTGCCGACGCGGACGTGATCCTGGTCGAGCCGGTCGTCCAGCCGGATTACACCAAGTCGCGTGACGAACGCGCCGGAAAAGACGTAGGCCTGACCCCGGCCAACTACAAGATCACGCGTGAGTTGCTGGAGACGAAAGCCAAGTCGGATGCCATCCTGCTGCACTCGCTGCCGCGCATGGACGAGGTCCCGACCGACGTGGACATCACCCGCTGGTCGCGCTACTGGCAGGAAGCGTTCAACGGCGTGGTGATGAGGATGGCGCTGCTGGCGCTTGTACTGGGCGCGATGGAGTAGGTTAGTTTGATAGTTACGTAGTTTTGTAGTTACGTAGTTGGGTAGTAGCTCGCTCTGGCAGAAACTACCCAACTACTAAACTATCGAACTACCAAACTATGGAAGAGGCGCGAATGGCATTGGATAAGAGAGCTGTCAAGGAATGGAAGGCCCAATATCAGCTCATCAATGAGATGGAGCGGGAAGAGCTGCGCGCGCGCCTGGAAACAGAAACAATCGAAGAGAGTGTTCGCAAATATTTTGCCTGGAATAAACTTGTATTTGCTTTTGCCCGCAGCCCCGATGTGCCTGAAGAATTGCAGGAATCCCAGGCCGATTATTACTTGTCCTTGATCGCGAAATGGGAAACACTGGCTCAGAGGATAAAGAATGTTTGACAATCCTCAAGTATTTCAATCGGTTATCAACTTTCTGGATGAACATAAAATCCCGTATATGGTGATTGGCGGTCTTACCATGTCAATCTGGGGCGAGGGGCGCGCCACGCATGACGCCGACTTCAAAGTCATCATTGAAACTCCCCTGGATGAGTTTAGGAAATTGATTCTTGATCGGTTTCCCGAGCGCCCAACGAAAATCCCAGCCCATAAAAAGAGCCAGTACGTTCTTCAAATTTGGGCGGCGCCTGATGTCGCGACAGATCTTTTGGTGTGCATTTTCGACTACGAAAAGGAAGCTGTCCGCCGGGCAGTCGCAACAGAAATCATGGGAGTCCCAACGCGAGTCTGTACTGCGGAGGATTTTATTATTCACAAGGTTATCGCAAACCGTGGAAAGGACTGGCTCGACATCCCGTCCATTTTGATGCGCCAGCGCGGCAAACTGGATGTGAAATACGTCCGGCATTGGCTTTCTCAATTTGCGGAGGCGCTGGAAAATCCGGAACTGCTCACTCGCTTCAACCATCTGTACGAAACAGTATAGTTCGATAGTTGCATAGTTCTGTAGTTGTGTAGTTGTGTGGTTGTGTAGTTCACTTCTGCCAACTACTCAACCATCGAACAACCCAACTGCCGGACTATCAGACTACCGAACTACCGAACTACCGAACTAAAAAACTAGGAGACTAAACCTATGCAAACCTTCTTACACGGTCGCGACCTGATCGGCGACCTCGACTTTACCAAAGAAGAAGTCGAAACCGTATTAGATGTCGCCTTCGACCTGAAACGCAAGCGCGCCCTGAATGAACCCCATCCCTACCTGCGTGACAAGGTGCTGGCGATGCTGTTCTTCTTCTCGTCCACGCGCACGCGTGGCTCATTCGAGGCTGGGATGGCCCAACTGGGTGGACATGCTGCCTTCATCGAAAGCAGAACTACCCAGATCGCCCACGGTGACACGCCCAAGGAAATCGGCGAGATCTTTGGCCGTTACTTCGACGGCATTGCCATCCGCCACGTGGACTGGGGCATTGGCAACGGCTATCTGAACGCGGTCGCCAGGGCCTCGCGCGTCCCGGTGCTCAACATGCAGTGCGACATCTATCATCCTTTTCAAATCCTGGCCGACCTGATGACCATCGTGGAGAAAAAAGGCCGCGACCTGCGCCGCAAGAAGATGGTCGTCTCGTGGGCCTACGCGGCCTCGTACCAGAAGCCGATGTCTGTCCCGCAGTCGCTCATCCTGCAAATGCCGCGCTTCGGCCTGGACGTGGTCCTGGCGCACCCGCCGGAGTTCAGATTGATGCCCGACATCATGGAACAAGCCCAGGAACAGGCGCGCAAGTTTGGCGCTGGCTTTGAAGTAACGGATGATATGGAAGCCGCTTTCAAAGATGCGGACATCGTCTACGCCAAATCCTGGGGCGCGATGGTGCACACCCCGGACCCGGAAGAAGGCGCGAAAATCATCAAGAAATATCCGCACTGGATCACCGATGAGCGCAAGATGGCTCTCGCCAAACCGGACGCCATCTACATGCACCCGCTGCCTGCCGACCGCAACATCGAAGTCACCGACGGCGTGATGGACGGGCCGCAGTCGGTCGTCTACGACGAAGCTGAGAACCGGCTGCATGCGCAGAAGGCGGTGATGGCGCTGACGATGTAGACAGGTAGAAAGTAGAAAGTAGGCAAGTAGAAAGTAGGCAAGTAGAAAGTAGACAAGTAGAAAGTAGACAAGTAGAAAGTAGACAAGTAAACAAGTAGAAAGTAGACAAGGAGGCGGTATGAGTGAGCGGAAAGCGCTGTATCAATCGCCCGGGGTGCCGGGGAAGCGCGGGTTCGAAGATCTGGAATGCTATAAGCTCGCGCTGGAAGTGGTCGCTGAAGTTCACAAGATGGTAAAAAGCCTGCCTCCTGAGGAAAAGTATGATCTTATTGCACAGATCCGCCGCTCGTCCAAAAGCGTGACGGCCAACATTGCCGAAGGATATGGACGCTATCACTATCTTGACAGCCTGCACAAGTATTCCATTGCACGTGGCGAGTTGAACGAAACGCTCTCGCACGTTATCAACGCAAGAGTGCTCGAATACATTGACCAGAAGAGGTTTGAGTCACTTTACAAACTTATCCGTGAGACAGAACAGACCCTCAATGGTTACATGGCCTATGTCCGCCGCCAGCGCGCTGGCGAGCAGGAGTATGGTAATAAGGCCGTGCATGCGGAGTCGGCGGAGTATTTGTTGGATGACGAGAGTAATGTTGATGATAATGATGAAGTAGGCAAGGATGAAGTAGACAAGGACGAAGTAGACAAGGACCAAGGAAACAAGTAAACAAGGAAACAAGTAAACAAGTAAACAAGTAAACAAGGATGGAGTAAACAAAGTACTTGCTACTTGTCTACTTGCTACTTGTCTACTTTCTACTTGTCTACTTCCCCCCTCACACCATAGGAGCACCATGAAAGACAAACCCAGAAAGTTAGCAGTAGTCGCCATCGGCGGCAACTCGCTCATCAAGGACGAAAAGCACAAGACTGTCGAAGACCAGTACCAGGCCGCCAAAGAGACCACCTTCCACATCGCGGACATGATCGAGGCCGGGTGGGATGTGGCCATCGGTCACGGAAACGGCCCGCAGGTCGGGTTCATCCTGCGCCGGTCGGAGATCGCCGCGAAGGTGGAGGGCATGCACGAGGTCCCGCTGGACGTGTGCGGCGCGGATAGCCAGGGCGCCATCGGCTATGCCCTCCAACAAACGTTGCAGAACGAGTTGTACCGGCGTGGCATTACGAAGAATGTCGCCACCGTGATCACGCAGGTGCTGGTTGACAAGAACGATCCGGCTTTCAAAAACCCGACCAAGCCCATCGGCAGTTTCATGGATGAACCCGAGGCGAAACGGCGCCAGACAGACATGGGCTGGAACGTGGTCGAAGACGCCGGGCGCGGCTGGCGGCGCGTGGTCGCCTCGCCGATCCCGAAAGAGGTGGTGGAGCTTGAGTCGGTCAAGACCCTGTTGAGCGCTGGCGTGGTGGTCATCACGGTGGGCGGCGGCGGGATCCCGGTGATTGATGCGGGCAAAGGCATTTTTCAGGGCGTAGCGGCCGTCATTGACAAAGATTTCGCCTCGAGCTTGCTGGCCCGCTTGATCAAGGCCGACCTGCTCCTTATTTCCACTGCGGTTGAAAAAGTAGCCATCAATTTTGGCAAGCCCGACCAAAAGTGGCTCGACCGCATGACCCTGGCCGAGGCCAAAAAATATCTTGCTGAAGGCGCGCATTTTGCCAAAGGCTCCATGGCGCCCAAGATCCAGGCCATTATCTGGTACCTGGAAGCAGGTGGCAAGCAAGCCCTCATCACCAACCCAGAGAACATCGGGCGCGCCATCAAAGGTGAGACTGGCACCTGGATTGTGCCGTGAGCGTGTCCAGCGAATGTGTTAGAATCGTTTAGTGAAATTTGACTCAACGAAATAAGAGGAAAGGAGGTGAGCTTCTGACGGGTACTGTTGGCACGTAGTTTGTTTCAACACATCTTTTGTTCCACTATTCTGTAAGGAGGATTACCTGATGTTACGCAAAATCGCTTTACGTTTCACCATACTCTCGGTGATCTTTGTGATGGTGGCGGCGTCTTGCGCGCCGAAACCTGAAACCGTTGGTGGTTTCCAGATCCCCGAGATACAGAAGGGCAAATTCAATGTCGCCGCGGTGTTGATCGGCCCGCACGATGACGGCGGTTGGTCCCAGGCCCACTATGAGGGGCTGGTCTATGTCGAGCAGAACGTGCCCAACGTGCACGTGGCTTATATCGAGAACGTGCCGGAAGGCGCCGACTCCGAGCAGATCTTCCGCAGCCTGGCTCGCAAGGGCTTCGACCTGATCCTTGGCACATCCTTCGGCTACATGGATCCGATGGAAACTGTGGCCGGTGAGTTCCCGGATATCACCTTCATCCACATCAGCGGCTATAAGTCCAACATGACGAACTTTGGCAACCTGTTCGGCGCTATGGAGGATATGAAGTACCTGGCCGGCATGATCGCGGGTGCTCGCGCCAAAGCCGATGGCAACCCGAAACTGGGTTACATGGCTACCTTCCCCATCCCCGAGGAGATCCGCCTGGGCAATGCCATCGCACTGGGCATGAAAAAGACCTGCCCCGAGTGCACCATAGACGTGCGCTGGATCAACACCTGGCACGACCCGGTGGCTGAAAAGGACGCGGCTGCCTCGCTCTTCGATGCGGGTGCGCAGGTTGTCTTCACCGGCGCCGATACCCCGGCTGTGGCCGATGTGGCTCAGGAAAAGGGCAAGTGGGGCATCACCTATGACTGGTCTGGTTCCTGCAAGGTCGAGCGCTGCCTGACCGCTCCGTATTGGAATTGGGGCCCGGTCTATACCTCGATTACGGATGGTCTCATTGCCGGTACCTACAAGGTCGGCTGGGACTACTTCGATGCTGACAGCGGTGGTCTGGGATTGTACGGCTTCATGGAAGGTCAAACCCTGACCACTGGTGAGGCTGGCCTGCCGGCTGAAGTCCTCCAGATGGTGCGGGATACCTTAGCTCAGATGCTGGCTGGCAACTTCAACCGCTTCGATGTCTTCTCTGGCCCGATCGTGGACAACAAGGGCAACACCGTTGTCCCGGCTGGCGAGAAGTTCTCGCAGCCTGACATTGACCAGTTCCCGCCCGGCGCGCCCGGACTGGAGTGCACGTACTGCATGTACTGGTGGGCTGACGGCATCACCGCTGAACTGCCCTCGCTGACCCCGTAAGTATCCCACGCAACAAGGGGCCGGAATCCCCTTGGGATTCTGGCCCCCCTTTTATTTGACATTGTCGCATTTCTGAACACGAAATTACGGGCGGATGCGACGCCCACCGGCCGGGTATTGGCTCACCGCAGGAGCGACCATTGGACACCCTGGAACGTAAAACCACAAATCCATCTGTTGCAGAAGGGGCCACGCTTTTTGTGGAGATGAACGGGATCGTGAAGCGCTTTCCGGGCGTGCTGGCAAACGATCATGTGGATTTTGTGCTACGGCATGGTGAGATCCATGCCTTGCTGGGGGAAAATGGGGCTGGGAAGAGCACGCTCATGAACGTCTTGGCCGGTCTGTACCGGCCTGAATCCGGCACGATCCTGGTCAAAGGAAAAGTAGTCAATTTTTCATCCCCGCGGGATGCGATCAAGGCCGGCATTGGGATGATCCACCAACACTTCATGCTGGTGCCATCTCAGACGGTCACCGAGAACATTCTACTTGGGTTAGACAAGCCGCGCTTTCGCCTACAATTGAACGAGTACGATCACATTGTGGCAGATTTAAGCGAGCGCTTTGGATTGAAAGTGGAGCCGAGGGCCAAGGTATGGCAGTTATCCGTCGGCGAACAGCAGCGCGTCGAGATCCTCAAAATGCTTTATCGCGGCACCGACATCCTGATCATGGATGAGCCCACCGCCGTGTTGGCCCCGCAGGAGATCGAGGATTTGTTCAAGACCTTGCGGGCTATGGTGGCCGAAGGGAAGTCAATCATCTTTATCAGTCACAAATTGCACGAGGTCATGGCGATCGCCGACCGCGTCACCGTGCTGCGCAAAGGCAAGGTCACTGCTGCGGGCCTGGATGCCAGAAAGACGACCCTTCAGGAATTGGCAAGGCAGATGGTGGGGCGTGAAGTCATTTTTCATCTGGATAAAAAGCTCAACACGCCCGGCGAGATCGTGCTTGAGGTCGAAGATGTGTGCGCTGAAAACGACAAAGGCTTGCAGGCCTTGAACGGCTTATCGTTGGATGTGCGCGCAGGTGAGATCGTCGGCCTGGCAGGCGTAGCCGGCAACGGTCAGCGCGAGCTGGCCCAGGTCATCACCGGGCTGCGCAGGTGTACGGATGGGTGTGTGATCCTGAACGGTGAAGTCATTTGTAACCGCTCCGCTTTGGTCGGCATTCAGCGCGGGGTGTCGCACATCCCCGAAGACCGTACCGGTGTTGGCACTGCGCCTGACCTGAGCGTCACCGATAATGTAATTATGAAGCAATATCGCCGTCCACCCATCGCCCAGCACGGCATGTTGAACATGCAGGTTGCTACGAAGTTTGCCAACGAACTCAAAGAATCTTACGATATTATCGTGCCGAATGTCGAGACGCCGGTGCGATTGCTTTCGGGCGGCAACTTGCAGCGCGTCATCCTGGCGCGTGAGATCTCCGGTCAGCCGTCGTTGATGGTGGCCGTACAACCCACGCGCGGGCTGGACGTGGGTGCAATTGAGGGGGTTCACCGTCTGCTCCTTTCGCAACGTGAATCGGGCGCAGCCATCTTGTTGATCTCGGAAGAGCTCGAGGAATTGCTCTCGCTCTCTGATCGGGTGTATGTCATTTATGAAGGCCGTATTATGGGCGAAGTGAAAATCGGTGCTGGAGGATCGTCACCTGAGATGATTGATACGGTTGGCTTGATGATGACCGGTACACCGCTCGAACAGATCCGCAAAGGAGAGGCAGAAAGAAATGTCTGAAACCGCATCTTCTCACCCGGCCACACGTAACCGACGTTTCCCTTTTAGTCTGCGCCTGGAACCACGCATGAAAGAGCCGCCGCGTTGGTATCCGGCTGCGGTTTCCCTGGGGGCAATTATGGTGGCGCTGGTGCTCGGCGGAATCCTGATCGCCTTTGCGGGCGGAGATCCATTCCGCTCCTATGCCCATATTGCCAAAGCCTCCTTTGGGAACCTCGGCGTTCTTTCCGACACGATTGTCAAGGCCACGCCGATCCTCTTGACGAGCCTGGCATGTTCGATTGCCTTTAGAATGAAACTGTGGAACATTGGCGCGGAGGGACAATTTATCATGGGCGCATTCGGCGCCGGCGCCATCGTGCTAACCCCGATCCTGCCGGCCGATACCTCTCCCTGGATCTTCATCCCGGTCATGATGCTGGCGGGTATTCTCATGGGGGCAATTTGGGGTTTCTTCCCCGGCTTCTTGAAGGCGCGCTTCAACGTCAACGAGATTATCAGCACGTTGATGATGAACTACATCGCCATTTCCTGGGTCAATTTCTTCATTTTTGCAGTCTGGACCGAGGGGGGATTCCAGATGAGCCCCAAGTTCCCTGAGAATGCCTGGCTGCCGCGCCTGCTCGATTATGCAAAAACCATTCCGATCTTCAGCGGCCTGACCACACATCTGGGCCTGTTGATCGGGATAGTGGCTGCCATCGTCTTGTGGATAGTCATCTATCGCAGCCGCTGGGGTTACGAGATTCGCCTGATCGGCGACAACCCACGCGCGGCGCAGTATGCCGGTATCAACATTACCCGCAACACCGTGCTGGTGATGATGCTCTCGGGTGCGCTGGCCGGTTTGGGAGGCATGTCGGAGATCACCGGCATGGTTCATCGCCTCCAGACTACCCCGCTGGCGGCCGGCTACGGTTTTACCGGCATCATTGTAGCCTGGCTGGCTAAGTTGAATCCGCTCGTCGCCATCCTGGTTTCGATCTTATTTGGCGCGCTGCTCCTGGCCGGCCGCGAAATCCAGCCTTCAGGTGTACCCAAGATGATCCAGGGTATCATCCTGGTATGCTTGATTGCCAGTGACTTTTTGATGCGTTACCGTGTCCGCATTGTGCGCGCCGGAGAAGAGGCCTGAGACATGCAAGCGATCATCAATATCCTGCAAGCGGGTGTAGCCTCAGGTACGGTACTCCTGTTCGCAACAGTCGGTGAACTCTTCGCCGAACGCTCTGGAGTGCTTAACCTGGGCGTGGAGGGGATGATGTTGATCGGCGCGATGAGCGGTTACAGCGTTGCGCTGGCAACGGGCAACCCCTGGCTGGGAGTGCTGGTAGCTATGCTCGCGGCCGGATTGCTCAGCCAGATCCACGCCTTCATTGCCATCACGCTGCAAGCGGATCAGGTGGTCAGCGGCTTGGCGCTCACGTTCTTAGGCGCCGGTATCAGCCTGGTCTTGGGTGAGGGATTGAGCAAGGCAGGCACAGTTTCGTTGTTACCGTCCGCCTCGATTCCGCTACTTTCGCAAATTCCCTTTTTGGGGCCGATCTTTTTCAAAGAACAAAGTTACCTGGTATACATTGGTTACCTGTTTGTCCCGATGGCATGGTATTACATTAACCGCACCCGCCCGGGAATGCACCTGCGGGCAGTGGGTGAATACCCGGCTGCGGCAGATGCCCTGGGCATCAATGTCTATCGCTTGCGCTATTTGTACGTTTTTATCGGTGGTGTGCTGGCTGGGCTGGCCGGAGCAACCATCAGTTTGGCTGTCTCCCCCGGCTGGTTCAGCGAAATGACCACCGGTGGCCAGGGCTGGATCGCGGTCGGTCTGGTCATCTTCGCCCAGTGGGACCCGTTCCGTGCTGCGGTCGGCTCTTACGCTTTTGGCGCGCTGCGCCGCCTCATTCTCGATATTCAAGGGCCGACGATGTTGTTAGGGATGCGCAATCCCTTTTACTACAATCCGTACTGGGGATTCTTCCTTCAGATGTTGCCGTATGCTTTTACCATCATCGTGCTGGTAATCGGTTCACGTGAGGCCGTGCGTAAACGCCTGGGCGCGCCCGCCGCATTAGGCAATCCTTACATCCGTGGCGAGCGAGGACTTTAAAGGCGTGGGCGGGCGTAATCCCGCCCACGCCTCCATATTCTCCATGGTGTCAGTCGTGATAGCCATTAACTATGAACCTTTGGCAACAATATATCCGTCCCAGTAGTGTGACTGAAGCCTTACAGGCCCTGACCTCAGCCCCCGGCCCGGCGTGCCCGCTCGCAGGTGGGACGGATCTTATGCTCGACTTGCAGCAGGGCCGCCACGCCCCCGTCCACACCCTGGTGGATTTGACCTCCATCCCGGAAATGACTGTGATCGAGGTGCGCGCGGATGAATTGTTCATCGGCGCGGCGGCGCCCCTCAGCCGCATCGCCGCCTCGACTTTGGCCGGGCAGCACGCCCAGGCTTTGGTCGAGGCCTGCAGCCTGATCGCCGGGCCGCAGGTGCGCAGCGTCGCTACCCTGGGAGGTAATGTCGCCCACGCCCTTCCGGCAGCGGATGGCACCATCGCTTTGCTAGCGTTGGACGCTCAGGCCGAGGTCGCCGATTTGCATGACCGCCGCCGGGTGCCCCTTGCGGATCTTTTCGTCGGGCCGGGAGAATCCGTCCTAAATGCCGGGCGGGAACTGTTGGTGGGATTCTACATTCCCTTGTGTGCTGCGTATCAGGCTTCGGCGTTCAAACGCATCATGCGCGCCCAGGGGATCGCCCTGCCGATTCTCAACCTGGTCGTCTGGTTGGAACGGCGCGCCGGCAGGATAGCCAATATCCGCATAGCTGTAGGGCCAGGCGGACCAGTACCATTTCGAGCATCTGCAACAGAGAAAGCTTTGAATGGAAAACCCCTTACTGCTGAGGCGGTATCTGCGGCGCTGGATGTTTTGTTGCAAGAAGCCAGGTTCCGCACCAGCCCCCAGCGCGCCAGCGCAGAGTATCGCAAGCACATTGTCGGTGGTCTTTTCAAAGACACACTCGAAACCGCGTGGACAAGAGCTGTGTCCGATAGGTGATAAAATTAAGTAAGATTGGTAGAAAGGAACCCAAGATGGACACACACACACTTGCCTCACAGGATTTAATCCGCAAAGCGGTGATTGAAGTCGCGCAACTGCATGAGAATGAACTTCTGGTTGTCATTGAAATGGTTGACACACTCAAAAAACAGCGCGTTCGTCCCAACCGCGCATCGGCGGAGGAAATTCTAACCTGCGCCAAAGCCCGCGCCGCTGAAACAAGTCACCTTTCGCGGGAAGAGTTGATGAAAAAATTCAGCGATACTCTTGACTCGATCCGCGCCGAATCTGTCGCAAAAGGGACAGCTCTTGAGGGGGAGTGGGAAAGTGACTAAACTGATCCGCGCCGTATTGGATACCAATGTATTTGTCTCTGCCGCGTTGAGCAAGAATCAGTCCAGCCCAACCCGCGAGGTGATAGACCGATGGAAGCGCGGCGAATTCGCGTTGTTGATCTGCATTCCATTGGCAGAAGAGATTGCCGAAAAACTGTTGGATCACAGCATTGACATAGATAAGGTTAGCGCATTGGTTGAAACACTGGCGAGTCTGGCTGAATGGGTGGAAATCCCGCCTGAAGAAATCGAACCCCTCCTCTCTGATCCTGACGACAATGTAATTGTCGCCTGCGCGGTGGAAGGCGGAGCAAATTACCTCGTCACGTATGACCCGCATTTTGACTCCTTGCAAGGCGAATATTGCGGAGTCAAAATCGTCAAAGCCATTCCATTTTTAGAAGTGTTGCGTGCGAATCAATAAATCCCACCGCGCCAGCGCGGATTATCGCCGGCATTTGGCGAGGGGGTTGTTCGAAGATACGCTCGAAGCTGCGTGGGTAGGGGAAAAATCAAACCATTGAGACATGGAGACACAAAGAAAAATCTTCTTGCGAACTTGAGAACCCTTCTGCGTGGAAAACGGTAAACAATAAACTCTGTGATCCCGTGTCTCCGTGGTGAAAATATCTATGGAAAAGCAAATTTCTTTTACGGTTAATGGCAGAAATATTCAGCTCGAACCCGTCCCCGGCGAGACGTTGGCCGACCTGCTGCGCAAGCGCCTGCGCCTGACCGGTACGAAGATTGGCTGCAATGAGGCCGAATGCGGCGCCTGCACTGTTCTTGTGGATGGTGAAGCGGTGCTAGCCTGCATCTACCCCGCCGAACGGGCACATGGCAGGCAAATACTGACAATCGAGGGTCTGGCTGAGACGCAGGAGGGGGGCATCAGACTCCACGCCCTTCAGGAAGCCTTTGTCAAATATGGGGCTGTGCAATGCGGCTTTTGCATCCCCGGCCAGATCATGGTCGCCTACGCACTTTTGCAGTGCAACCCAAACCCGACGCAAGATGAGATCCGCGCCGCGCTCAAGGACACGCTCTGTCGTTGCGGAGCGTACCCCTCCATTGAAAACGCTATCCGGGAAGCAGCCCATGCCCTGAGAACCGGCGAACCGATGCCGCCTGCCAGTGTTCAGGAGTCCGCGGCCGAATTCAAGGTCGTCGGCCGGACACAGGTCCGGCCAGATGCGGCGGATAAGGTCACCGGCAGGGCCAGGTTCACCGATGACTTGGCATTCGAGGCCATGTTGTATGCCCGCGTCAAACGGGCGGGCGTTCCCCATGCTTTCTTGCGGCGATTGAACGTCGAGAAGGCGCGCGCCCTGCCGGGTGTGGCGGCGGTACTGACGGCTGACGACCTGCCCGGCGCGAAGAATCACGGTCTGGTTGTCGCCGATTGGCCCATCCTGGTCGGACTGGGCGAACGCGTGCGGTATGTAGGCGATGCACTTGCACTCGTTGCCGCGGAAAGCCAGGAGATTGCGGATGAGGCCGTCGGTCTCATCGAAGCGGAGTTTGAGATGCTTCCCGTCGTCAGCGATCCCGTCCAGGCGCGCCGGGCGGATGCGCCAAGGCTGCACGAGAAGGGCAATTTGCTCAAGCACATCAAGGTGCGCAAGGGGGATATCGCCCAGGGATTCGCCGAAGCCGACGTGATCTTGGAGCATACTTTTAATACGCCACTCATGGATCACGCCTTTCTCGAACCGGAGTGCAGCATTGCTGTGCCGGTCAAGACCGATGTGACAGTCACTTCTGAAGTGACTGTCACATCAGACAGGATGGAGATATACGTCGGATCGCAGATTCCTTACGCCGACCGTGAGCAGGTCGCCAGGGCGCTGGAATGGCCGGAGGAACGAGTGCGCGTCGTCGGTCAGTGGATGGGGGGAGGTTTCGGCGGCAAGGAGGACATCGCCGGGCAAATTCACGCCGCCTTGCTGGCAAATGTAAGCGGGCGGCCGGTCAAATTGCTCTTCGACCGGCGTGAGAGCCTGTTGGTTCACCCCAAGCGCCATGCGACGCAAATTCGGGTCAAGGTGGGCGCAAAGAACGATGGCCGGCTGACGGCCATCGAAACCGAATTGTACGGCGATACTGGCGCTTACGCCTCGCTCGGCGAGCACGTGATGACGCGAGCCACCACCCACTCGGCAGGCCCCTACGAAGCTGCGCATGTGCGCGCGGATTGCTATGCCATGTACACCAACAACCCTCCTGCGGGCGCTTTTCGCGGTTTCGGTGTCCTTCAATCCGCTTTTGCGGTGGAGGGCATGATGGATATGTTGGCCGCCGAATTGGGCCTCGACCCGCTGGCCTTGCGCCGACTGAACGCCCTACGCCCCGGCAGCATCACCAATACCGGTCAGGAACTGCGGGAGAGTGTGGGACTGATCGAGTGCATAGACAAGGTAGAAGCCGAGTTGCGCCGCCTGGCCGGGCAGGAGGACTTCTTTGCAGCCCGCATCGTCCCTGATGCGCCGCATCTGCGCCGCGCCTGGGGTTTTGCTGTCGCCTATAAAAACACCGGCTTGGGTGGCGGCGCAGCCGACAAAGCCGCCGCTGAGGTGCAACTCTACCCCGATGGTATGTTGGAAGTGCGCACTTCATCTGCCGAACTCGGGCAGGGATTGGTGACCGTCTTGCAGATGATCGTGGCTGAGGAATTTTCACTATCCCCCGCGAAGGTGCGTGTCCTGGTCATGGACACAGACCTGACCCCAGACGGTGGGCCGACGACTGCCTCGCGCCAGACCTATGTCACCGGCAACGCGGCTCGTCTGGCGGCTCGGTCGTTGCGCGAGGCAATTGTCTCCACGCTGGCTGAGAAATATGACCAGCCGCCTGCGCGGGTCACTTTTTTGGATGGTTTTGTGCACGTTGGCGATCATTCCATCCCCTTGGGAAATGTGGTGGCTGAGATGCGCTTGGCGGGACAGGAGCCGCGTGCCCTGTATGAATATTGGGCGCCGCTTACAATGCCTTTGGGTGAAGGTGGGGACATGCACTTCGCCTTCTCATTTGCTGCCCAGGCCGTCGAAGTGGAAGTCAATACGATTACGGGTGAAGTGCGCGTCTTGCGGGTGATTTCAGCCAATGATGTGGGCCGGGCGATCAATCCGTTGGGCTTGCAGGCTCAAGTCGAAGGTGG
>Ga0210054_1000356_pt1 | contig 43922 bp, 40 predicted proteins | sample CryGeymeta201516_FD_185470 | JGI IMG/M metagenome (GOLD analysis project Ga0210054, IMG submission 185470) | Groundwater microbial communities from Crystal Geyser aquifers in Utah, USA - Crystal Geyser metaG 2015-16 (SPAdes) (version 2) | ecosystem: Environmental > Aquatic > Deep subsurface >... | reverse complement strand
TACTGTTACTTTATATTCATGGCGATGGCTCAGTTCAACCTGTTTTATCCGCAACGCCTCCGGCCTTACGGATAAAACACTATACGTTTAGGCGTATTTTATTCATGCTAATCATCAATAGTTTCAACTTCTGATAAGTGTTTGTTTGGAGGTAATTGATAATGTTAACAAATCAGACATTTTTTGGTAGGTCAAATGCAGTCTTTCATGCCTAAATTGTTATAGGATCAACATCAATTTTTATTTTCACATCTTTTGAGTCCTTAAATGCATCCATAAAGGTTCTGGCTGCAGAATGAAGTTTTTCCCGGATCGAGGATTTCAAAAGTAATCTGAATTCATTTTTACCTTGAGTATTTTTTGATGTAGATGGGCCAAGGATTTTCACATCTTTGTCTATTTTCCCAATAATCTCGGGGAGCACCTTCAATATATTCCCTTTACTTATAAATTTGATGAGCAACAGCTTTGAATACGGAGGATAGAGGAGGGCTTTTCGCCTATTCAGTTCTTCCCTGAAGAAAGAAGTATAGTCATAATTTTTCAGGTATTTATACAGGTAATTTTGAGGCATCCTTGTCTGGATGAATATCTCGCCATGAGGCTCAATCTTATCTATTATGGATGAGATTTCCTGATATGTCTTCTCAGCAGATCTGAAGTCAGGGAGATTGAGGAAGAGGTCTGTATTTAGAATGGCTGCCATAGAAAATCCTCCGGTGATCCCTAACCTCCTTGTCAAAAGTTTTGTCCCGACAATTATCCTGCCGTCATTCCTGAATTTAGCCCCAATTAACTCTTCTATCTCTGACCGTTTCTGTGCCCTGTCACTATCGAGCCTGAGGGTTTTTATCCCGATTAGCTCTTCGATGTCTTCCTGGATCCTCTGTGTACCTGCACCGAGTAATTTTAAATTATAGCCTTTACATCTGCTGCAATTTTTAGGCACATCAGATAATATGTATCCGCAGTAATGGCATTTCATTGTCATGTCCTGTTTATGGAAGACTAAGGGAATTCTGCAAACAGGACATCCCTCTATGTGGTTGCAATCCATACATTGAAGAAGTGTTGAGTATCCTCTCCTGTTTATCATAAACATAACCTTTTTATCATTCTTAATATACCTAATAGAGGCATCAATAACCGTCTTTGATAGATATGGTTTGAGAAGTTTTCCATATCTCATATCTATTATCCTGACCCTGGGTTTTTTAATATCATCTGTTTTTAATAAAGTATATTTACCCGATTTGCAATTATATAGAGACTCGATAGATGGACAGATGGATGAAAGAAGCACAGTTGCCCTTTCAAAGTAGCCCCTCTTTACTGCAATATCCCTTCCGCTATAACGCAAACCACCCTCTTGCTTATAAGAATCGCTATGTTCATGAAGTACTGCGATAAGGGAGACCTTTTTCAGAGGAGCAAATACAGCAGACCTTGTACCAAGTACAATGTCAGAATGGCCTGATAGAATTCTCTCAATTACCTCAGACCTTTTGCCTTTGCTCAATACGCTGTGGAAAAGGCATACCCTTTCTCCAAACCTTTCGTTTAAAAGTGGATAAAGGTTATTAATAAGTGATACCTCTGGAACAAGAAGTATTGCATTCCTGATACCAATAAGTATCCTTATCAGGAATGAGTATTCATATATAGAAGATGGGGGATAGAGGAGAAATGTCCTGTATGCATTTTCGTTTATCGAGTCCGTGAGACTGGATACTGTACTATCATTGATATTAATAATGCTTAAGGGATAATCCCCCCAGCCCCCCTTTAGAAAAGGGGGGGAAGGGGGGATTTTTGTCTTCCTTTTTTTTACCCTTGTAAATGCCTCTTTCGGAAGCATGTTTTTTAACACTATACCAGGTTCAGTTAAGTAGTATTCAGACATCCATTTGATTAGATTAATCATATTATTGCTTAATACTGGAGAGTCACTATTAAGCTTTTGTATATCTTTCACATCACCATGTGGGACTACTAAAGACTTTCCCATAATAATCCCTTTTGTGGTTTTGTTCTTAAGCGGTGCACTCACAATCATGCCAGGTTTTACAATGTCTGAGAGTGCTTCATTACATCTATAAGTTAGAGGACCGAGGTTTATTGGAAACAAGACATCAAAAAACTCCATACAAAATTCTATCATATTGTTATCAATCTTATCTTTGTGTCATAATTAAATATGTTTCTAAAAATAATACTTTTATTACTCTTGTCTGTTTTTACAATTTCATGTACTGCAAAACAGGTAAAAGTGCTGGAAGAAAGACCTATTCCGCCAAAGGATGCTTATTATCAGTATATCCTTGGTTACAATGCAGAAAAAGAAGGAAGATGGGAAGATGCACTTGAATATTACAATAATGCCCTTAAGATGGACCCTTCATCAGCATATCTCAAGACACAGATTAGTTATGTGCTTCTCAGAACAGGAAAGGTAGCCGAGTCTATATCACTTGCTGAAGAAATCATTAAAACAGAACCTGATTATATCCCGGCACTCATGCTCTTAGGTGAACTTTACAACAGTCAGAAAAGGTCAGGAGAGTCAATAAAGATGTACGAGAGGGTTCTTAAGATACAGCCAGATAATCAGGAGGCGGCCCTGTTTGTGAGTGTCCTTTATGCATCAATGCAAGAATATGATAAGGCTATCGATATTCTTGAGAAACTCATAAAGATATACCCTGATAACATGATGGCAATTTATTATCTCGGTTCAATAAATATTGATAAAGGAGATATTGAAAAGGCCTCAGAATATTTCCAAAGAGCGATCGCTCAGAGACCTAACTTTGATGCAGCATATTTTAATTTAGGGTTAATCAGTGAGAGTAAAGATAATCTAAAAGAGGCAGAGGATTATTACAGTAAGGCGGTTTCTATAAACCCTCACAATTTTCGGGCAAGAGAAAGACTTGCACAGATTTATTTCAAGCAGAAGGCAACGGATAAAGCAATAGAGCAGTTTAAAGAGATAAGCGACCAGCTGCCTGCAAACTTTGATATACATACAAAACTCGGAATACTTTATTTTGAAGACATGCAATTTGACAGGGCTATAGAAGAATTCAGGGTCGTACTTGAAGCCAGGCCTGACAATATATCTATTAGATACTACCTTGCTATCTCACTTGAGGAGATAGGGAGAAATGAAGAAGCTGTCTCAGAGTTAAAAAAAATAATTTTACAGGAGCCAAAGAATCTGGGTGCATTCCTTCATCTCGGATATTTATATTCAAAGCTTAATAGAGATGATGATGCGATTACTGTTTATGAAGAAATACTTGGGTTCGATAAGGAAAAACCTGAGGTTTATATTTATCTTGCTGCAACTTATCTTCATAAAAAAGATTATGCAAAGGCAGAAACTGTCCTGAAAGATGCGCTCAGCCGATTTAAAGACAATGATGAGCTAAACTTTAACCTTGCCATAGTATTTGAAAAAACAAATAGATTTGATGAGATGGTAAGGTATTTGAAAAAGGTAATTGAGATTAACCCAAAGCATGCAGACGCGCTTAATTACTTAGGCTACAGTTATGTTGAAAAGGGAATAAATCTCGAAGAGGCGCATTCACTCATAAACAGGGCTTTAGAACTTAAACCTGACAGCGGCTATATTATAGATAGTCTCGGATGGGTTTTTTTTAAATTAGGAAAACATGATGAGGCCCTGAAAAATCTCATCAGGGCCTCTGAAATAGTAAAGGATGACCCTGTTATACTTGAACATATAGGAGATGTCTATAACTCAATGGGCAACAAGGAAAAGGCTAAGAAATACTGGGAAAAGGCAAGGGAGTTTCAAGAAAAAGAAGAAAGACTTAAAGAGAGAGTAGAGAAGAAGATTCAAGATCTAAAATGAAGAATTCGTCGTTCCCCACCCTTCACTCATCATTTTCATTGAGTGCCCCTGCAAAGATAAACTGGTTTCTTAAAGTCATCGGGAAAAGGGATGATGGTTACCATAATATTATGAGTCTGATGCAATGCATCAGTCTTTATGATAACCTGATGTTTGAGCATTCAGATCTGATAGAGGTAGAGAGTGATTTAGACATACCTCTTGATGATAACCTTGTATACAAGGCTGCATCTCTTCTCAAGCAATATACATCTTACAAAAAAGGTGCAAAGATAGTCTTACAAAAGAACATACCAATTGGTGCCGGACTTGGAGGGGGAAGTAGCGATACAGCATACACACTTTCAGGGCTTAATAGGCTTTGGGGTCTCAGGTTAAATAATAGAGAGCTAAGCTTAATAGGCGTGGAGATAGGTTCGGATGTCCCATTTTTTCTAAACGGGCCGTCTGCCTTAGTGGAAGGTAGAGGCGAAAAGGTTACTCCATTTAAAATTAACTCGTCTGTCGTGCTTCTTCTTATAAAACCACTATTTTCTGTTTCCACAGCGTGGGCTTATACATCCTTCGACAAGATAACTATCAATAGGTTGACAAAAAAACCTGTTGATATTAAACTTTTTTGTCATGCCTTTAAAAAGCAGGATTTTGCCTCTCTCAGCACCAAGCTCAATAATGACCTTGAAAAGGTTGTTATTGAAAGATATCCTGTTGTCAGGGAGATAAAGTATAGACTGTTGGAAAGGGGGGCAGTAATTTCTGCAATAAGTGGCAGTGGTCCTACAATCTTTGGTGTTTTTGAGTCAAAAAAGGCGGCATCTGCTGTAGCCGAAGAGATGGGGTCTAATTGGTGTAGGATTGTTACAACAATAACGAATGATGAGTTAAAAGTCAGGTTATAGCCGCAGCCCCGAAAGCATTCGGGGCTGCGGCTATAAAGATTTTACAATGAACTTTTTGGAGGTGGGGCGTAGACAAATGGCAAGTCAGGAGACTTTGGATCTCCCATCTGGAGGTTCGAATCCTCCCGCCCCAGCCAACCCGAATTTGCACAGCAAATTCGGGAGTGAGAAGTGCGAAGTTAAAAGTGAAAAATGTCTGGATTCCTGCTTTCGCAGGAATGACAAGACTATATTATTAGTTCTGCGAAAGTTGTATTATTAACTTGCAACTTTGAACTTTCAACTTTAAACTGTTGTTGGAAGGAGGAGCAATGCCGGAAGGGATAAAACTTTTTACTGGTAATGCACATAAAGAGCTTGCACAAGAGGTTGCAACCTGTCTTGGTATCCCTCTTGGAGATGCCACTGCAACAACATTCAGTGATGGTGAAATTATGGTGCGAATAAATGAGAATGTGAGGGGAACTGATGTATTTGTAATACAACCAACCTGTATGCCAGTAAATTATAATATTATGGAATTACTTTTAATGGTAGATGCACTTAAGAGGGCATCAGCGAGAAGAATAACGGCTGTTATACCTTATTATGGATATGCAAGGCAGGATAGAAAGGTTCAGTCAAGAGTCCCGATATCTGCAAAACTTGTTGCTGATTTAATAACTGCGGCAGGGACAAACAGGATCCTAACAATGGATCTTCACGCAGCTCAGATTCAAGGGTTTTTCAATATACCTGTTGACAATCTCTATGCATCACCTGTACTCCTTGATTATGTGAGGAAAAAATATAATCTCAAAAACCTTATAATTGTATCCCCTGATGCAGGCGGTGTTGAAAGGGCAAGGTCTTTTGCTAAAAGACTTCAGTGTCCTATCGCAATTATTGATAAGAGGCGTGAGACTGCAAATGTTTCTCAGATAATGAACGTACTAGGTGAAGTTGAAAAAAAAGATACCATTATACTAGATGACATGATTGATACCGGTGGTACAATCATTCAGGCTGGTACAGCACTGATGGAAAAAGGTGCAAGACAGGTTGTCGCAGCTTGTACACATGCTGTACTTTCGGGATCGGTAATTGAGAAGGTAAATAATTCAGCTATAAAGGAACTTATTGTAACAAATACGATACCCTTTGATAGCAAAAAAGAGCAGAGTAAAAAACTTACTGTTTTAAGTATAGCACCTCTTCTTGGAGAGGCAATCAAACGGATTTATGAAGAATCTTCAATAAGTTCGCTTTTTGTGTAAAGGAGGAGAGATGGAAAGGATAACTATTAATGCTGAAAAAAGGGAGGAATTTGGGAAAGGAGCAGCGCGTAACCTCAGAAGAAAGAATATGACCCCTGCAATTCTTTACAGGGGAGGAGATTCTCTCCCTATAAAATTTTCCCAAAAGGAGCTCGCACAGTTTATTAATACAACCGCAGGTGAGCAGGTGATGGTAAACCTTCAATTTGCAGACGGTGAAAGCAGGCTCGCACTTATAAAGGATTATCAGCTTGACCCCATTAAAGGCGATTTACTCCACGCAGATTTTTTTGAGGTCTCACTTACCGAAGAGATAAAGGTTACTGTACATATTACTACTGTCGGAGAAGCTATAGGTATAAAGAGGGATGGAGGGATATTGCAGTATCTTCTCAGAGAGATTGAGGTCGAATGTCTTCCAGACAGGATACCAGGCCATATAAAAATAGATATCTCGGGACTTGAGATAGGCCAATCTCTCCATGTTAGTGATCTGAAACTTGAAGAAGGTATAAAGGTTCTTACTGATCCTGATGAAGTTATAGTTAACATAATAGCTCCTGTTGTTGAGGAAGTGGCACCTGCTGAAGTTGTTGCTGCCCCTGAGGTTGCAGAGCCCGAGGTGATAAAGAAAGGCAAAAAAGAAGAAGTAGCAGCAGTAGAAGAAAAAGAGAAAGAAAAAAAGTAAGTTAGTTAATAATGTGGGTTATAGCTGGACTTGGAAATCCGGGTAGAAGATACTCCAGAACCAGACACAATATTGGTTTTATGGTAATAGAGGAAGTTGCTTATAGAAATAAAATAGATTTTAAAGATAAAAAAGAAGGATACAGAATAGGAAGGGGTTTTATAGAAGGACAAGATATCCTGTTCATAGAACCCCTTCTTTACATGAACATGAGCGGCCCTGTTATCAGAAAAATACTCAGGAAGTTCAATATCCAGCCTGAAAATCTTATAGCCATCCATGACGACCTTGATATGGAAATAGGTAAATTAAAGATTAGAAAAACAGGTTCATCAGGCGGACATAAGGGCGTTGAATCAATAATACAGAATATTGGTTCGAAGGACTTCATAAGACTGAAGGTTGGCATAGGAAGGGAAGAAGGGGTATTGGCTGAGGATTATGTACTGAGCAAATTCAGAAGGAATGAGATTACGTTAATCAAGGATACAATACAGAAGGCAGCAGATGCGATTTGCTCAATTGTCTCAGAAGGTCTAGATAAGGCTATGAATAAGTTTAATTGAATTTAGATTAAGATTAGGCAAATACCATGAAAGATATGCTTGGCAGAGAAGAACTCATTTCGGTAGAAGACGCCCTGAAATTTCTTTTTCAGCACTCTCCATTTAAAAGACCTAAAGAAAACAACTTGCCCATCGAAGAATTATATGGGATGATCATTTCAAGAGACATTGTTTCACCAGAAGATTTACCGGCATTCAGCAGGTCAACAGTAGATGGATTTGCAGTAAACTCTGCTGATACATTTGGTGCCACAGATAGCCTTCCATCATACCTTACCATAAAAGATGAAATATTGATGGGTGAGGAACCTAAGTTTAAACTTAAAAAAGGAGAAGTCGCAAAGATCGCAACAGGTGGAATGCTTCCAGAAATTGCGGATTCAGTTGTGATGCTTGAACATACACAGCAGGTAGATGACAGAATGATTGAAGTTGCAAAACCTGTTGCCCCAGGTGAAAATGTGATACAGGCAGGGGAGGATGCGGATAAAGGTGAGCATATCTTGAAGAAAGGTCATAGATTAAGACCTCAGGATATAGGTGCACTTGCCGGTCTTGGGATAACAGATGTGTGGGTTTATGAAAAGCCAATGGTCTCTATTATATCAACAGGCGATGAGATAGTCCCTGCTGATAAACCTATAAAGCCGGGCCAGGTACGTGATATAAATTCCTATACCTTATCAGGACTAATTTTAAATGCTGGAGGAATCCCTGTAAAAAAAGGTATTTTTAGTGATGCGTATGAAATCATAAAAAAGGTTGTTGAAGAGTCTTTAAAAAATTCAGATATGGTCTTGATTACAGGTGGCAGTTCAGTGGGCACAAAGGACATGACAGCACAGGTGATAAACGACATGGGAAAGCCGGGAGTACTGTTTCATGGTGTATCATTAAAGCCCGGTAAGCCGATGATTGGTGGCATTGCAGATGGCATTCCCATCTTCGGTCTTCCAGGACATCCGGCAGCAGTTAATGTGTGCTTTGAGATATTTATTAAGCCTGTCTTAGAAATTCAGTCAGGGTTAAGTGAAGATAGATTTAAAAATAAGAAAAGGATTATTAAGACAAGGATTGCAAAGAACATCTCCTCAAGTCCTGGCAGAGAAGAACATATTGGGGTTTCTCTTGAAGAAAGGAATGGGGAGATATGGGCTGTGCCCATACTCGGCAAATCAGGTCTTATCACGACTTTGACAAGGGCAGATGGAACAGCCGTAATTCCCTTAAGGAAACTCGGGGTACAGGAAGGAGAGATTGTAGAAGTCAGCCTTTTTTAAAAATATCTGTAAAAGCAAAAACTTCGATTTATATAGTGTGAGCGCAGTTCAACACTTTCTTCCTGAAGTCAGAACCCAGGAGAGGAGGAAGAACTGCCGAGGTTGTTTCAATAAGACAATGGAATATCCGCATGAGCAGGCTGTTGCTGACGGCGTGAATGTGAACTATGATGTTTACAGGATAAGGACAAAAATTACACAGGCTGGCTCTAAGATTGATGCAGGCAGCGTGAATTTTATTAAAACCATCTTTTAAGACAAAAAATTAGCGAGTCCTCATTGTAATGAGCAATTGGAAAATTGTAAAGCTATCGGATGCATGCGAAATAATCTTAGGCCAGTCTCCAGAATCTATCACTTATAATACTAATGGCAAATGTGAGTACAAAGAAAGGCTAATAATCAGCAAAAGCTTAGTACCTCCATACCTGCGCATAAGCAGGTGGTACTCGTCAGATAGGATTTAATCTTTAGATCCTTACACATCGTTATCAGGAACCACCACTACTTTTAAAGAATTCTTTGCCTCTGCGGCTAATTTAAACCCTCGCCCAATATCAGAAAGTGGAATTCTATGTGTTATCATTTTTCTGACATTAACCCTGCCACTGTCAATCAGCTTTATTGCTTCCTGAAGATCATCAGGTGATGCACCATATGAAAATGTTACAGTTATCTCATCTCTCCAGAATCTCTGGGACGAAATACTGATTTCATTTTCAGGAACTGCAAAAAAGAGAATCTTCCCTTTTCTATCAACAGAAGATATTGCATTTTCCACTGCCTGTTTTGAAGCTGCACAGACAATAACAACATCTGCCAATCTATTGTCATTTATGCGTTTCAGTTCATCTATAGAATATTTACTTGCATCAATTGCATAATCAGCACCGAACTCTACTGCCTTATTTAGTCTATACTCATCGATATCTGTAGCGATAACCTTTGTACCTTTTATATTTGCCAATTGAATGTGTAAAATACCTGAAACACCAGAGCCTATTATCAATACCGTATGACCTTCCTTCATGCCTAATTGATTTTGTCCAGCAATTACGCATCCCAGAGGTTCAATCATAGTAGCATCCTCAAAAGTCACTCTTTCAGGAAGGAGAAAAGTTCCATATCTGACATTTTCTTCAGGAACCCTTATGAATTCTGAGAATCCTCCCGGCTCATAATTACCGGTGTGAAGCGATTCGCATGCGGTATAATTCCCGTGAACACAGTGGCGGCATTTATAGCAGGGGACATGGTGAGAAACAAATACCCTGTCTCCCTTTTTGAACTCTTCTACATCCTTTCCGATCTCTACAATTTCTCCTGCCATCTCATGACCAAGGACACGTGGCGCCTTCTTTATCCTATACCACTGCATAACATCAGTGCCGCAGATTCCAGAAGCCATCATTTTTACCAGGATTTCTCCATTGGATATAGAGGGTATTGGGCGTTCCTCAATCCTTATATCGTCATTGCTGTAATAAACAGCTGCTTTCATTTCGGCTATAATTTTTAGAATAGAGCTAAATGTTCAAATCTTGTTTTTGATACAGGAGGTGATGTGCTGAAAAAGGCCTGCCAGCGACACCTCATAGCCCTTTAGCATGGCCAGCCAGCCTTTTAGCAAAAATATATTGCCTTAAAATTGCAGTCATGTGAATCATAATAAAATCCTGTCGCTTTGCAGGGTTTTTTCAGCATGTCTGCTCCTGTTTATATAATGTTTGGGTAGACTACTTCTTTGAGTAAATCTCGAAAGCCTCTTCTACAGAGGCGCCTTTATGAACGATAGCTCTTATCGCCTTAATCATACCAACAGGATTGTCACTCTGAAAAATATTTCTGCCCATATCAACCCCTGAGGCTCCCTCTTTAATGGCATTTTCTGTCATTTGCAATGCATCCCTCTCTGGTATCTTTTTACCACCAGCCATAACAATAGGTACAGGACATCCTTCCACAACCTTGTAAAAATCCTCACAATAATATGTCTTAACGAAATGGGCCCCAATCTCTGCTGCCATCCTGCATGCAAGTGCGAGATAGCGTGCTTCTCTTCCCATTTCTTTACCAACTGCTGTTACAGCCAGCACAGGCATTCCGTATCTCTCAGCCTCGTTAACCAATCTGCCAAGATTTGATATAGTTCTATCTTCATTTTTTGCACCCACATAGATAGACATCCCAACCCCGGAAGCATTAAGCCTTATTGCCTCTTCCATAGATGTAGTAATATCTTCATTAGATAATTCTCCAAGGATACTTGGTCCTCCTGAAACCCTGAGACATATTGCAACATCGCTTTTTGGATCAATACAGTTTCTCACCATTCCTCTTGTTATAAATAGGCAGTCTGCGTAGGGAATCAGAGGTGAAACAGCTTTTCTCAAATCTCTCAGCCCTGTTGTCGGACCCTGGAAGTAACCATGATCAACTGCAAGCATTACCGTCTTCCCTGTTTTTGGGTTAATAATATGTGACAATCTATTTTTCATTCCAAAATCCATAATTAGCTTCTCCTTATTGATTATTTGTTGAAAGTATATAAAAAGAGATGATTAACTGTCAAAAGAGCGAATTGCCTCATCAAAAATCTATATGAAACCGAATCGTTGCCTCATTTAAAAATCTATACGAAAAGTTAGACAATTGTCTCCTGAAAAAAATATAAAACAGGAGGCAGAAATGGGGTTAATGATGAAAGAGAAGAAGTCAGTAGTCAAAGAAACTGCATCAAGATATCAGAAAGCAAAGAAGAAACTAAAAGGAATTATACTTAATGAAATTGTGGCACTGACAGGTTATGTTCGTTGTTATGCGTCTTACATCTTACGGAATCATGGAAGGAAGGCAGCTGTCAATTACAACACAGTAATAATATGGGATGCCAGTAAGAAACATAAAAGGCAAAGGCAGAAGATATACGACCAGAAGGTATTCATAGCACTTAAAAAGATATGGCAAATAATGGACTATATTTGCGGCAAGAGGCTTGCCCCGGTATTAAAGGAACTCATTTTCAAGTTAGAACAGCATAAAGAAATTGCAATTGACAGAGAGACAAGGGAAAAACTTCTGAGGATTAGTCCTGCTACAATAGACAGGCTCTTAGCAAAGGAAAGGAAAAAGCAGCAAATAAAAGGCAGATCAAATACAAAACCTGGGACACTACTTAAGAACCAGATACCGATAAGGACATATTCAGAGTGGGATGAACAAAGACCTGGATTTATGGAGATAGACCTTGTGGGGCATGATGGAGGGGATCCGAGGGGCGAATTTATCCAGACACTGGATGTTACAGATGTATGCACGAGCTGGACAGAGACGCAGGCAGTCAGGAACAAGGCACAGGTATGGGTATTTGAAGCATTGGAAGGGATAACACAGCGGTTACCGTTTGAGATAAAGGGAATAGATTCAGACAATGGTTCTGAATTCATCAATGGACATCTATTTCGGTTTTGTGAGGAAAAGCAAATTACTTTCACACGTTCACGTCCTTACAGAAAGAATGACAATTGTTTTGTAGAACAAAAAAACTATTCTGTCGTAAGGAGAGCAGTGGGCTATATGAGATACGATACAGAGCAGGAATTGAATGTGCTGAACGAGCTGTATGGGCACTTAAGGCTTTATACGAACTTTTTCCAGCCGGTTATGAAGATAGTTGAAAAAACGAGGGTCGGCAGTAGAGTGAAAAAGAGGTATGACCTTGCAAGGACACCTTATAAGAGGGCTCTGGAATCTCCTTATGTCTTAGAGGGAGAGAAGAGACAATTGAAAAGGCTTTATGCTAGGCTGAACCCTGCGGAACTAAAGAGGCAGATAACAGGACTTCAGAACAAGTTATTGAGACTTGTCTCTATGAAAGAGGCTTTAAAAAAACAGAAGGATTCATTTTCAAGGGGGCACTCAGATATGGGTTGGTCTTCAAAAATTGATTATAGGGCAAATGGTGAAGTTGAATTTCCGGCTTTAACACAAAGATCTGTACTTTCAACCGATATAGACTTTAAAAGAGGTAAAAAAGTAAAATTATTTGGAGTAGATTTTATGTGAGGCAACGAATATCATTTCGTGTAGATTTTTATGTGAGGCAACAGGAAGAGAATAAAAGATATAAACTTGAGGTTGACAGGAATGTATAGGGAAATGTTATTTTATAAGCACTCTTATAGGCGCGTAGCTCAGTGGGAGAGCGCTTCCTTGACGTGGAAGAAGTCAGGGGTTCAATCCCCCTCGCGCCTACCATAAAATTCAAACTACCTGTATTTATGCTATAAAAGCTGACTTTACAAAACAGGTAGGAGGAGAAGCGGTAAATGAGAAAGGGTTTAATAACAACAATACTAATTTTATTATTTTTAATAATATCCAACCATTCTTTTGCTGAAAAAATAAAGGTTATTGCAAGTATTGCACCCCTTGCTGACTTTACAAAACAGGTAGGAGGAGAAAGGGTTGATGTGAAATTACTTCTGCCTCCAGGGGCAAGTCCTCACATATATGAACCAACGCCAAAAGCTATGAAAGACGTATCCAATGCCAGGGTATTTGTCAAGATAGGCGCAGGTCTTGAGTTCTGGGCTGAAAAGATAATAAAGGCATCAGGAAATAAAAGGCTCATTATCGTTGATTCATCATCAGGTGTATCATTGATAAGAGAAACCCATTCTCACAGTTCATTAAGTGCTGACCCTCATATATGGCTTGACCCTGTGATTGCAGTTGGCATAGTTACAAAGATTGAAAAGGCTCTTATTGAAGCTGACCCGCAAGGTACCCAGTTTTATAAACAGAATGCATTCATATATAAGAAAAAACTTTTCCAGCTTGATAAAGAAATATCTAAAAAGGTCAAGACATTCAGGATAAAAGAATATGTCACATTCCATCCAGCATGGAATTATTTCTCAAAAAGATATGGTCTAAGAGTTGCAGGTGTAATTGAAGAGTCGCCTGGCAAGGAACCGAGTCCAAAACACATTGCAAATATTATCAGAGAAATCAATCGTATAGGAAGCAGGGTTGTCTTTGTTGAGCCCCAGTTTAATCCTAAGATTGCTGAGGCTGTAGCAAAAGAAAGTGGTGCAAGGGTTTTATTCCTCGATCCTATTGGCTGGCAGAAAGGCAGAGGGACGTACATAGATATGATGAGATATAATGTTTCAGTAATGGAAGGTGTAATGAAATAATGAAGGCGATTGAGATAAACAACCTTACCGTGAACCTAAATGGCAGGGAAGTCTTAAAAGACATAACCCTTTCTCTGGATGAAGGCAGGTTTATCGGGATAGTAGGTCCTAATGGAGGGGGGAAAACAACACTTCTGAGGGCAATACTCGGCCTCATAAAACCTTCTTCAGGCGAGATATTTGTCTTTGGAAAGTATCCGGAAGATGTCCTGAAAACCGGTAGCATATTTGGTTATCTACCTCAGAGATTAAAGGTCGACCCGGATTTTCCTATCAGGGTAATAGATGTAGTCATGATGGGAAGATACGGGCGGGTTGGCATACTGCGATGGCCTAAAGACGAAGACAGAAAAAAAACCATAGAATATCTCTCCATGATGGGCGTGGAGAAACTCAGAAATGCCCAGTTTGGTCAACTCTCAGGAGGACAACAGCAAAGGGTATCAGTTGCAAGGGCTCTTGCAGGAGAACCTAAGATATTGATACTTGACGAGCCAAACACAGGTATCGACGTGATAGGCCAGGGAGATTTCTATCACCTCCTGAAGGGCATTCAGAAAAGGTTCAATATTACTATCCTCATGGCCTCGCATGACATTGGAACCATACCAGCTTATGTGGATGAAATTGCATGCCTTAATTACACGTTCCACTACCAGGGCAATCCTCTCGGTGCCCTTAATGAAACAGTATTGACAAAACTATATGGAAAAAATGTAGACCTCCTTCGGCATACTGATATATGTGATAAGTGTGAGCGGCTGAGAAGACAATAAGAAAATGACCGAGATATTAAGTTCCGCATTCATGCAGAAGGCCTTTTTTGTGGGGATTATAGTCAGCCTGATATCAGGGCTGGTATCGGTATTCGTCGTACTTCGCAAGATGTCCTTCATAGGTGCGGGTATATCACATGCAGCCTTTGGTGGAGTTGCGATTGGTTTCTTCACCGGAATAAACCCAATTATTACAGCTATCTTTTACTGTATTGCAATTGCGCTTGGGATTGAATTAGTAAGTAGAAAGGGAAAAATATCAGAGGATGCCTCTATAGGTATATTCTTTGCAAGTTCGATGGCACTCGGTATTGTTCTCATAAGCCTCTCAAGGGAATATAATGTTGACCTGTTTGGATACCTCTTCGGGAATATATTAGCCATCACTGATGGAGAAGTTCTGCTCTCTCTGTTTATAGCAGTATTGGTAATCGGGGTTATCATGCTCTTTTTAAAAGAGATATTCTTGACAACATATAACGAGGAGATAGCACGTGTAAGTGGGATCTCAGTCAGGGCTATTAATATCCTTTTTTTAGTTCTCCTTTCAATATCTATTGTTATTTCAATAAAAATTGTGGGGATTATCCTCATCTCAGCACTCCTCGTCATCCCAGGAGCAACCGCACAATTATTTGCTAAAAACTTATACTTTATGATTGCAGTCTCATGCGGCGTCGCAGTGATTTCTACAGTTCTGGGGCTTCTCTTCTCATACGAATTCGATATCGCACCCGGCGGCAGTATAGTCCTGACAGCTACCGCCATATTTCTGCTATCTTTATTCTTTAAAAAAAGAAGATAAAAACTACCCTCCCCTACCCCTCCTTCTTAACCCAAAAAATGCAATTCATTCATTTTAAGGCAGGCATATATACAGAAAAAGCTTTACCAGCAGCACCTTTGTAAGATATATGATATTCAGAGAGCCTGAATATTTTCATCAGTAACAATTGATAACATTGAATAACCCAATTCTGCTTTGTAAAGGTTTTTATGCGTATATGCCTGCCTTGGTCATCAGATAAATGCAGTTTTCGGGTTAAGGGGATGTATGAAAGGTTAGTCTTCTGGTGGAACCCAGATTTCAGAAAGGAAAAGAGGCAGTTCAGCAGCACAGAGGGGTCCTACCCTAACATTCCAGCCGGTCAATCTCTCAATATCTCCTTTTAGAGAAAAGGTAAGTCCTGGGATTATAAGCTCTTTCCTACTTACTTTTCCCTCTATTCCTGTTTCTTCTAAAGCCTTATGTACTCTTTCCGCTGTTAGGGTCTGATAAATCATGGCCATATCAACTGTATTTCCATCTGTATCAACGAATATAACAAAGAATGGGCATATAGTTGTCCCTAAAACTGTCATAAGAACCTGTTCAGTATATTCATTATTGCCTGTGATAAGTACTGAAGATTCAGGATTTGGTTTATTTAATTCTACAAGTCCGACTAAACTCGGTCTCGGGTGGGTGAGAAGGGGAACATCAGGCCACAAATCCTTAATTCTTTGTACTATATCTAAGGCATAAGCCTGATTTTTACTGATAAAAGAACAATCCTGAGGTCTTTTAAATCCATTTCTTAGAGCGTCTACAAATTTTTCACATGAAGTAAAACCGCATTTAACACAATCAGTTTTATTAAAATATCTTAAAAAGTTTATTGTGTCTAAATACAGGTTTGCAGAGACCACTTTTCGCTACGGTATAACCTTATTAAGCTGATACTCCACAATCCCTGATGCACCTGCCATCTTGAGTTTCGGTATAATGTCTCGCACAACCTTTTCATTTATGATAACCTCAAGGGCATACCACCCCTGATCAGAAAGCTGAGATATAGTTGGTGAATGCATTGCAGAAAGAAGGGACATAACCCGTTTTAGAGACTTCTTAGGCACATTCATTTTAAGTCCGACCTTTTCTTCAGCAGCAAGGGCGCCCTTAAGAAGCAGAGATATATTTTCCATCTTCTGCCTCTTCCATTTATCATGCCAAGCCTTATTGTTTGCAATAAACCTTGTACTTGACTGAAGAATAGTCTCAATGATCCTCAGATTATTCGCCTTAAGAGAAGTGCCTGTCTCAGTGAGTTCAACAATCGCATCAGCTAAGTGAGGCGGTTTGACCTCTGTTGCACCCCATGAAAAATCTACCTCAGCCTTTATACCATTAGATTTAAGGTATCTCTTAGTAAATCCAACAAGTTCTGTCGCAATCCGCTTTCCATTCAGGTCTTTTAGTGTCTTTATCCTGGAATCATTTGGAACTGCAATTACCCATTTCACAGGCCTGAGACCTTCTTTTGCATAAATAAGCTCAGCAACCTCATGCACATCAGCATTCTGTTCCATTATCCAGTCCTTGCCTGTAAGTCCGCAATCAAGTATTCCGTCATCAACATATCTTGCCATCTCCTGTGCCCTGATTAACATGGCTTCTACCTCAGGATCATCAAAGGATGGATAATAAGAACGGCTTAATATTGTAATGTGGTATCCTGCCTTTCTAAAAAGTTTTAATGTTGACTCTTGAAGGCTGCCTTTCGGAAGACCAAGTCTTAATATTTTATTCATAGTCTCACCCTTTCAAATATAATATGCTTTAAAAACATGTGATATAATTAAGTTATATAATTTATCATATTACTGATGTTGTTACAAGAAAATCATTTTAATAATCATAGTAATCCCCCTCGGTCCCCCTTTAGCAAAGGGGGATTAAGGGGGATTTGATTGAAATGGATTTTACACCTTTACAAAATATCATTAAAGACGGGTTTAAAGATTCTCGCATTTACAATCTCACTGGCTCATCTGCTGCCCTTTTTCTTGCCCTTTATGATAAACCATTTCTTGCAGTTGAATTAACCGAAGAACTTGCAGAGGAGCTCTATAAGGATATTAATTTTTTCAGAAAGGCATTAAAAAAAGAGCATGTCCTCTTGCTTCCAGAGCCTGATGGCCCTTCACTTTCAGGTAAAAGGGCAAAAGTAGTTTATTCACTCAAGGAAAACGATTCTCTCGTTAGTTCTTTTAAAAATCTTAAATCACCAATATGGCCTAAGAAAGAAATTAATCCCCCCTCACCCCCCCATAGCAAGGGGGGACAAAAGGGGGGTAAAGAGGAGATGGGGGGATTTTCAATAGAAAAAAGTGTTTTAAATCTCAAAAAAGGCGTGGAGACCAGCAGGACAGAAATTGAAAAAAGACTTCAGGAGATAGGTTACAAAAATGTCCCGCTTGTTGTCGAACAGGGAGAATACAGCCGTCGTGGATGGCTTTTAGATATTTTCCCTTCGACATCAGAAAATCCTCTAAGGCTTGAATTTTTTGGGGATGAAATAGAAACCATGAAGATTTTTGACGTCGAAACTCAGAGATCCAGAGAAGATGTTTCTCAGTTTTTAATATTCCCTGCAGAAGATCCCCTGTCAGGCACAACACTACTTGGGTTGACGGGTAATAAAAGATACTTTTTTTCAGATTCGATCCAGGAAAAAGATGGACTTCCCGGTGATATTACATTTTTTTCAAGATATTCCATAAGAGGTCACGGTTATGATGCAGGGGTACTTTCATTAAAAGGTCTGGGGATTATTCCTGAAGAAAGAAAAAATATAGAGGAATTACCACAAAAAATTAAGCACTTCCAGTCAGAGATTCGCCTTATTTCCTCATCAAATAGCCAGGCAGAGAGGCTTAAAAACATACTGATAGAAGGAGGTGTAGTCGCACCCGTCATAGATAAGACAGAGATTTTTGAGTATAAGGGAAGTGTTTCGATAACCGTCGGCGACCTTTCGTCAGGCCTCTTTTTACCGGGCATCTTAATCCTGACCGAAAAAGAGATATTCGGTGGAAGGCCTGGCTACAGGTCAATCAAAAAATCAAAAGTAGCAAGGCTTCTCGCCACACTCGATGACCTTAGACCCGGCGACTTTGTTGTCCACAAAGACCATGGCATTGGAAGCTTTCATGGACTTATGCGGCAGAGCATAGAAGGTATCGAAGAAGACCTCTTGCTGATTGAATATGAAGGTGGAAGGTTATATTTACCCCTTCAAGGTATTAACAGCATCCAGAAATATCATTCTGAAGAAGGCATTATTCCAAAAATTGACAGGCTCGGAGGGAAGACCTGGCAGAGAACAAAAGAGAGAGTAAAAAAGAAGATACACGAGATGGCAGGAAAACTCGTTGCCCTTTATGCAGAGAGAAAGGTCTATAAGGGTTTTTCATTCAGCCCTGATACCGAACTCCACAGGGAATTTGACAGCTTCTTCCCCTACGAAGAGACACCTGATCAGATAAAGGCAGTAGAAGATATTAAAAGGGATATGGAATCAGAAAAACCAATGGACAGACTTATCTGCGGAGATGTTGGATATGGAAAGACAGAGGTCGCAATGAAGGCAGCATTCAAGGCAGTATATGATGGCCGGCAGGTGGCTGTGCTTGTGCCTACTACAATACTATGTGAACAACATTACAGGACTTTCAAAACAAGGTTTTCTGCATTTCCTGTCAGGATAGATTATCTGAGCAGGTTTAAATCAAAGAAGGACCAGAAAGAAACAATTAAGACGCTGTTAAACGGCGATATTGACATAATTATAGGGACACACAGCCTTCTCAACCGGGATATAAGCTTTCATGAACTCGGCCTACTTATCATTGATGAGGAACACAGGTTCGGTGTCAGGCAGAAGGAAAAGATAAAAGAGTTGGAAAAAGGCGTTGATGTTATCACTCTCACTGCAACGCCTATACCCAGAACACTCTATATGGCGCTATCAGATATAAGAGATATGAGTACAATCGAGACACCTCCAGAGGAAAGACTCGCTGTCAAAAGCATTGTCTCTGTATTCGATGAGGGGTTGATAAAAGAAGCTATAAAAAGAGAACTGGAAAGAAACGGTCAGGTATTTTTTGTACATAACAGGATAAAGAGTATTTATAAGATAGCCGACTACCTTTTGAAACTTCTGCCTTCAGCAAGGATAGCAGTTGCACATGGCCAGATGGCTGAGAAGGAACTCGAAACAGCTATGCTCAAATTTTACGGGTACAAAATAGATGTGCTTCTGGCCACAGCCATAATTGGTTCAGGGCTCGATATACCAACAGCTAATACAATCATCATTGACAGGGCAGACATGATGGGACTTGCTGATCTCTATCAGCTCAGGGGCCGTGTTGGGAGAGGTAATGTGAGGGCATATGCTTATTTTCTAATCCCTGGTAAAGATATCATCACGGAAGAGGCTAAGAAGAGATTGCAGGCAATACAGGAGATGAGCTATCTTGGAGCAGGCTTCAGGCTTGCCTTAAAAGACCTGGAAATCAGAGGTACAGGGAACCTCCTTGGCGCTGAACAATCAGGGCATATCCATGCAGTTGGCTTTGACCTCTATATAGAGATGTTAGAGAAGGCTGTAGCAGAGTTAAAAGGCATGACGATAGAAGAAGAGTTTGAGCCTTCAATAAGTTTAAGGGTTAATGCCTTCATACCAGAAGAATATATAGATGATATAACTCTCAGGCTGAGCCTTTATAGAAGGATTGCATCATCAAAGACAAATGAGGCCATAGAAGCAATTGAATTAGAGATAGACGACAGGTTTGGCAGGATACCAGATGAGGTTAAAAACCTCTTAGATATAATGAGATTAAAGACAATGGCAAGAGAGCTCCTCGTTACAAAGATCCAGGACGTGCAGGGGAAGGTTCGAATAGTATTTTCTCCTGATACAAAAGTGGAACCCCGTGATATATTCGAACTTCGCAAGAAAAGAAATGGAAAAATTAAATTCTTACCGGACGGCTTTGAGGTCGATTTAATGGGATTTCCACGGGAAAGAATCTATGAAGAAATCTCGTACCTCTTTACTTGTTTGCCCATTTCTGATAGTTTTAATAAGGAGAATTAAGGGTTGAAAATAAGAAGTATTATTATTTTTCTTACAATATTTCTATTCTCTTGTTCAACTACTAAGACAGGAGAAAATATTCAGAAGGCGAATGCCCATTATCAATTAGGCATATCATATATTAATGACAACAATATTCAACCGGCATTTATAGAGTTTCAGAAGGCGCTGGAGCTTAACCCCAATAATAAAGAAATCCTTAATGCGATCGGCATCATATATCTTCTGAAGCTTGAGAACTATCCAGAGGCTGTAAAGTATTTCCAGAAGGCTTTAAAGATAGATAAAAACTTTTCAGAGGCATCGAACCTCCTTGGTTTTGCATACGAAAAAACAGGGAGATTCGATGAGGCCATTGAATCATATAAAATGGCATTGTCAAACACCTTATACAAAAATCCTGAAAAGGCATTCAATAATTTAGGCAGGGTATATTACAGGATAAAAAAATACGATGATGCAATAGATGCATATAAGGAGGCTTTAAGGAGATATTCCGATTTTCATTTACCATATTATGGTCTGGCGCTCTGTTATAATGCTAAAGGCCAATATGGCGATGCCGCAACTGCTATTACGCGTGCAATAGATTTTGACCCTCTTTATAAAGGAGATAAGGACAAGGCAAAAGAGGACTTTGAAAACAAAAAACTAATAGCAAAAGGCGAAGAAGAAAAAGATATAGCTGACTTTATTGAGATATTGAGATATTAAAGCCTGGTGTTATTTTATAAAATAAATTCCAAGTAATTTTCACGATTGATTATCTTAAATTCAGCATTGTCATATGTTTTACACCAGTCTTTCGGCTCTTTCATTTTTTGCTTTAATGTAAATCCATAAATTTGTCAAAATTTATGGATTTACTATTTCGAAGGTGGCAATGCCGAAATAGTTAACTATGAAGATTACCATTGAGGAGGTATTATTATGAGCATGCACGACCCTGCTCATCCGGGGGAAGTTTTGTTAATTCTAAGTCTGAGTAGTCTCTGAGTAGGGTCAAGTCTTGAAATATCAGTTTTTTATTCTACCTGTTGAACACATTATTTATATTTCTTCTCTTTCGCCCCTGTTTGCCACGCTATAAGTCCCAAAATGTAGAAGTACAATGCTCTGAGAAAATCAATAGGGGTCGCGTCTCAATATTCAACATTTCCACCACACATTCACTTCAACCCTAACTGTTGTGGAGGAAAATCGATTACCTCGCAAGACGCTCTCAGTGCTTTCTGCGTCTTCTTACTGAGCTTCAATGATCTCATAACCGAATCCAACCGATTAGGATCGAGCTGCCGGGCAATGGCGGCACATTGATCAAGGTCCTTCTTAAGCGATATTCCCATTTCCCCTTCTTTTGCCGGCACGCAGGATTTTATTCAGATAGGCAATTTTCTTTTCATAAGACTGCATTTCCTTTTCGTATTTTTTTCTCATTGCAAGCTTTTTTAATATCTCCTGCACTTTTTTATTAGATACGTGCTTGCTGATAACCTTCTCACCTTCGCGATATTTCAGATAATAGTAGGAATACACTTTGTTCTTGTAGCGCTTTTTCCGTTCGCTTATCGAACCTTTCGGAAGCTCAGATACAGACTTCTCAAGACTGTCAAGCATCTCATGGCAACGCTTAAGTTCATCGCGAAGCATGCCGCTTATGACCTTATCCTTTTCCACCACTTTCATGCTCTTATTATGCTTTGTGTGGTGGAAAATAGCAAGAGCTTTTATTCGGGTCAACGCTATTTTGCAGGCTCTCAACATTGCTATCGGGAATCAACGTCCTGAACGAGAGTTCGGCTCTGCGACTTTGCAGGCGAAAGGCGCAACCGATTAAAAATATCTAAATCGTGGAGTAAATGAAGAAAGCAACAATACCCTGACGCTGTCTGATAGAGCAAATCCTGTCTAAATGAAGTAGATGGTGGGACAAATGAGAGATGATTGGATGGAAGAAAAAATGAAAGTTTGAAAAAATAAAGAATACGGCAGGAGAGGGTGACACCTTTTATGCTTTTTCTTTACTTTTTAAATATGAACGTTTTTGATAAAATGAAGAAGCAATGATAAAGAATAAAGAAGTGCTTAAGAAATTCGAAGACAGATTTATAAGAGAAGAAAAAATCCTGCCTTTTACCCAGGCCATCAGGCTCTTCACAGATATGTGGAATGAAGGAGTAAAACTTGGTGTGCTGCCCCCTAAAAACCCATCAGAGGGGATAGAGGTGGATATAAGAATTGCGAAGGTTCTTAATTCATGTTTGAAGAAATCCTCTCAAAAATAGCGGCAAGTCTTAAAAAACACGCTATACCTTATATGATCATCGGAGGGCAGGCTGTATTGCTTTACGGAGAACCCCGTCTTACCAGCTCGTCGAAAGATAATAAGCTAAAAATCTATTTCAAAAAGCTTGTCTAAGTTGTCAAACTCAATCTTATTTCAACCCCAGCACATCCTGCATATCATACAATCCTGCTGGTTTGCCATATACCCACTTAGCTGCTCTTAGAGCGCCTCTTGCGAATGTATCCCTGCTCGATACCTTATGGGTAACCTCAATCCTCTCTCCAAGACCGCCAAATATAACCGTGTGTTCTCCAACAATGTCACCTGCACGAATAGTCTGTATCCCAATTTCTTTGCTGGTTCTCTCACCGATTATCCCCTTTCTTGCATAAACTCCAACCTCATCAAGATTTCTGTTTAAGGCATCTGCGATTACCTGTGCCATTTTCAAAGCGGTACCGCTTGGGGCATCCTTCTTCATCCTGTGGTGCGCCTCGATAATCTCAACGTCGTAAGCATCGCCAAGTACCTTTGCAATATCCTGCAATACCTTTAGAAGAAGGTTTACACCCATACTCATATTGGATGCCATTACACATGGGATTTTTTTAGTAAGTTTAGCGACTTCTTTCATATCATCTTTTGTGAAACCGGTCGTCCCGATGACCATGGCCTTACCTTTTGAGGATGCAAGTTTCAGATGTTCCTTTGATGCTTCTACTGTAGTAAAAGAGATAACTAAATCAACATTGCCGATGATTGATTCAAGACTATCTGCGAGTGTTACACCTGTATTCCCAATGCCGACTATTGTCCCGATGTCTTTGCCTATATCTTTATGTCCCTTTCTCTCAAATGCACCTGCTAATTGTAATTCTTTATATTCTTTTGAGAGAGCAGTGATCCTGCTTCCCATCCTCCCTGCTGCACCTGCAACCGCTATCTTAATCATAACCCCTCCTATTGTCACTTTTCCTCTTTTTTTTCTTCTTCTGCTACTCCTTCTATTTCTTCTTCACTTTTAATAGGTATTTTGTATTCTTCTGATACCCATTTACCGAGGTCGATGAGTTTGCACCTCTCGGAACAAAATGGCCTCCATGGATTCTCCTCCCAAGTTGTTGTATTCTTACATACAGGACAGATAATTTTCACAACTAATTCTGAATCTTTTGGTCTGTTTTTTCAAGTTTTTAATCACAATGAATATCTCATGCTACCATCGCATGTTTGAGCCTTGATAGTTTATTCCTTAAGAATTTGCCCGTATAGGAATCAGGGTTCATGCTGACCGACTCTGGAGTGCCTTCTGCAACAACCTTCCCTCCTTCCTCACCGCCTTCAGGTCCAAGGTCTATAATATAGTCAGCAGACTTTATCACATCAAGGTTATGTTCAATTATGATAACTGTATTCCCTGAATCAACAAGGCTGTTTATTACACTGAGCAGTCTTTGTATATCAACAAAATGGAGTCCTGTTGTGGGTTCATCAAGTAAATAGAGCGTGTTGCCTGTTGATTTTTTCCCGAGCTCTTTTGAGAGCCTTACCCTCTGTGCCTCTCCGCCTGAAAGTGTTGATGCAGGTTGTCCAAGCTGTAAATACCCAAGCCCTACATCTTCAAGTACCTCGAGTTTTTGTTTTATATGAGGGATTGACAAAAAAAATTGAAGTGCCTCGGATATGGTCATCTCAAGCACCTCTGCAATGTTCTTCCCTTTATATCTTATATCGAGGGTCTCTTTATTGTATCTTTTCCCCTTACAGGTATCGCATGATATATAAACATCAGGAAGGAAATGCATCTCTACCTTAATCAGTCCGTCTCCATGGCAGGATTCACACCTTCCGCCTGAAAGATTGAAACTGAACCTCGAGGGAGCATATCCCCTTATTTTTGAATCAGAAACCTGTGCAAATAACCCTCTAATAAATGAGAAGACCCCGGTATATGTTGCTGGATTAGACCTGGGTGTTTTTCCAAGAGGTGATTGATCAACACATATCACACGGTCTATCTTATCTATGCCTATAATTTCTTTGTATCGGCCGGGTATTAATCTGCTTCCATATATCTCCCTGCAAAGTGCCTTATAAAGTATCTCGAGCACGAGCGTGCTTTTACCTGAACCTGAAACCCCTGTAACACATGTGAAAATTCCAAGCGGGATATTAACATTAATATCCTTGAGATTAAATTCCTGGGCGCCTATTATCTTTATAAAGTCTTTTGGATCTCTTCTCACAAAAGGGATGTCTATTGACATCAAACCACTGAGGTATTTCCCGGTTATTGATTTTTCGTTCTTCTCTATTTCCTCAGGTTTCCCTGAAGCCACAATCCAACCACCCCTGAGCCCCGCACCCGGCCCCATATCGACAACATAATCAGCCCATCTTATTGTCTCCTCATCATGTTCGACAACAATAACAGTGTTGCCTGCGTCTCTTATTGATGAAAGGCTTTCAAGGAGTTTTTTGCAGTCCCTCGGGTGCATGCCGATACTCGGTTCATCGAGGATATAGAGGACACCTGTGAGGGAAGAACCAAGTTGTGCCGCAAGCCTTATCCTCTGGGCCTCTCCGCCTGATAGCGTAAGGGATGACCTGTCAAGGGTGAGATAATTGAGTCCTACTTTTTCCAGAAAATAAAGTCTGTCCTTTACTTCTTTAAGGACACGTGATGCAATTATCTGTTCTCTCTCTGTAAGCTTTAGACTGCTGATGAAAAATACTGCATCCTTTACCGACATCCTTGCAAATTCACCTATGTTTATGCCCTGTATTTTTATGCTCAGCGCCTCTTTTCGCAATCTCAATCCTTCACAGAGCCTGCAGTATTTGTGTTCTTCAAGCTCAATAGAATCTTCCTCAAGATTCTCAAGGCCCAGCCCCTTACATCTCGGGCAAGCGCCCTGCTTGCTGTTAAATGAGAAGAACATCGGGGTTACCTCAGGGTAGCTTATACCGCAATTCAGGCATACCGTGGTTTTTGAGAAGAGGATATCCCTGTTTTTTTCGATGAGATTTATAACCACTGTATCTGAGTAAGTAAGGGCTGTCTCGATTGCGTCTTTTAACTGGCGCTCAATGGCTGGCTTTATGATAAGCCTGTCTATGACAATCTCTATTGTATGGCGTTTATGTTTCCTGAGAGAAATATCTTTTGTCAGGTCCATCATCTCACCATCTATCCTCGCCCTTATAAAACCTTCTCTGCGCATCTCCTGAAGCTCTTTCCTGTATTCACCCTTTCTGTCCCTGACTATCGGAGCAAGGATCTGAAGCCTGCTTCCCTGCGGCAGGGACATAACTGAATTAATGATATCCGCGGATTCCTGTTTTGATATAATAGAGCCGCAATTATAGCAGTACGGCCGACCTATCCTTGTGTAAAGGACACGCATATAATCATATATCTCAGTGATGGTGCCGACAGTCGAGCGCGGGCTTTTGTTAACGGTCTTCTGGCCTATTGAAATGGACGGAGACAGTCCCTTTATATAGTCAACATCAGGCTTATGAAGCTGCTCAATGAACTGTCTGGCATAAGCAGATAGGCTTTCGACATAGCGCCTCTGCCCCTCTGCATATATAGTGTCGATGGCAAGTGATGATTTGCCCGAACCTGACGGGCCTGTTATTACAGTTATTGCATCTCTGGGTATGGAGAGGTCAATATTTTTGAGATTATGCTCCCTTGCTCCCTTTATGATTACAAATTCCTGCATGTGCTTAACTATTCAGTATAACACACAAATTATTTAAGGCTCTTGACGAAATTTGTATGCTAAAGGTTTCTTTTTAAAGAAGGATATTATAATATATGCCTATGAGAAAGATTTTAATATTAGCGTTTTTATTCATATTCCCGGCCATCTCTTACTCCCAGCCTTCAATAGTATTTGATACAGAGAACTATGACTTTGGGACAGTAGCCCAGTCTGATACAATCGAACATAGTTTTGATTTTACAAATACTGGAAATGAAGAGCTCGTCATAGAAAAATTGGTTCCATCATGAGGATGCGCAGCAGTGATGGCTAGTTCAAGCCGTCTGAAGCCTGGAGAAAAAGGAAATATTATTGCAAAGATTGGCATAAAAGGCAGAGCAGGTTCTATCTCTAAAAGCGTGCAGATTTTCTCTAACGACCCTGAGAAGAAAGTTCTTACTCTCATTCTCAGGGCGACAATACAGTAGTAGCCGTTAAAAATATTCAGGCTCGCGAGTTTCTCTGCCTTAAAATAATAAGCCCTGCTGCTGCAACCAGAAACATCAGGATACTGATTCCCTGTGATACAGAAAGTTGAGGTGTAATAAACCCTCTGCTTACATCCCCTCTAAAGAATTCAACTATAAACCTCAGGACAGAATAAAGAAGCAAATATGTCATGAAAAGCTGACCGTTAAATGACTTATTTCTTCTAAGGGCTATGAGTATAAGAAAATTAATAAACTCCCCTGCAGACTCATAGAGTTGTGTTGGGTGCAGAGGTATCCCGATTTGGGCAAGGGATTGGGGGTTAGTAAATGTAACCGCCCATGGAAGCGATTCAGCAGGTTTTCCATAACAGCAGCCGGCAAAAAAACATCCGAGTCTTCCAAGAGCGTGACCTATTGCGATTGAGGGTGCAAATACATCTGCCGTCATCCATATGCCAAGGCCATTCTTTTTTGCATACCAGATAACAGATGGGATAGCAAATAAGACACCCCCGTAAAAGACAAGGCCTCCTTCCCATATCTTGAAGATATCCAGGGGATTTTTAATATAGTAACTGTAATTCAAAAAAATAAAAAAAAGCCTTGAACCCATAATGGCTGATAGGAGTATATAAAACCCGAGGTCAATTATTTTATCTGCTGGGATGCCTTCTTTTCTTGCCTGCCTGACAGCAAGGCCAAGGCCGAGAAAAAATCCAGCAGCCACAAGGAGGCCGTAGGTGTGTATTGTTAAAGGTCCGAATCTGAATAATATAGGGTGCATGGTATTTTATAATAGCATAGATAGGATTTGTCCGTAGAGGTCTTGCCACAAAAAAATTATACTATATAAAGACCTTAATGTCAAGATTAAAGACCTGACCCCAAGATTGACCCCAAGATAGTTCAGGAAGAAACAAAGCGAAAGTGGTAAGAGAAACATTACTTCCTAAAAAGAGATGTGAGGAAGATAACCATGATGCCAATCGTAAGTGAAGAGTCTGCTACATTGAATGTGTACCAGTGGAATTTACCTATCGAGAAATCTATGAAATCAACAACTTTTCCGTAAAGTATCCTGTCTATAAGATTTCCTATTGCACCGCCGAGAACAAGGGAAAGTCCGAAATAGCTATACTTGCTTGTAAGCAGTAGCCATATAACAAAGATTATAGCTAATACAGATATTCCAATAAAGAAGACGCTGCCAAAATTTCTAAACATCCCGAACGCAGCACCTGTATTTCTGACAATCACTAAATGCAGAAAAGGGAATATTTCTATAGAATCAGAGGGGGTTAAATAGCTGATAACAAGATATTTTGTTATTTGGTCTATCGCTATTATAGATAAGACAATAAGCAATACATATACAGACTTCCTCATTATTTATTAAAAATAACCTTGTAACACCTCTCGCAGATTTCAGGTGCCTCTGTAAACATACCAACGCTTTCACTCCAGTTCCAGCACCTTTGACATTTTGCACCCGGTGCCATCTCAACCTTAATCTCAAGTCCCTCCACCTCTGTGCTTTTATAAGAGTCACCAGGGCTTTTATCTATAATCTCCACTGCCGAGACGATAAAAAAGGCAGATAAGAAATCTTTGTATTCTGAAATAAGGGTATTATATTTCTGAGGACAATAGAGTATTATCTTTGCCTCAAGGGAATTTCCTATGAACCTCTCTGCCCTCTTTATCTCGAGTGCCTTATTTACTTCGTTCCTTAGTACGAATAGATCATCCCACTTTTTTCCAAGCTCCTGATCAAAATATTTTTCATCGACCTCTGGAAATGAAGCAAGGAATACAGAATCCTCTGTATTCTGTTCTCTGTTTCGTATGCTCTGCCAGACCTCTTCTGCAGTGAATGAAAGTATCGGCGCCATTAATCGTGTCATTGTTGATAATATCTGGCAAATGACCCATTGAGCTGCACGCCTCTCTGCAGAATCCGATTTGAATGTATAGAGTCTGTCTTTCAGGACATCAAGATAAAAAGAACTCATATCAACAACACAGAAATTGTAAATGTCATGAAAAACCTCATGGAAGTCAAATTTTTCATAAGCCGATATAACCTTCTTTGTAAATGTCTGTAATCTGCTCATGGCCCATCTGTCTATTTCCAGCAGGTCATTGCTGTAGTCCTTGTAATCAAAATCATAGATGTTCCCGAGTAAAAACCTGCATGTGTTCCTTATCTTTCTGTATGCTTCTGTAAGCCTGTCGATTATCTCTTTTGATATCCGTATATCATCCCTGTAATCTTCTGCCGAAACCCATAATCTCAATATTTCTGCGCCATTAGTTTTTATGACCTCCTGCGGTGCAACAACATTGCCGAGAGATTTAGACATCTTCTTGCCCTGGCCATCGACAACAAACCCGTGTGTGAGCACTGTCCTGTAAGGGGCCTTGCCCCTTGTGCCTACTGATGCAAGGAGTGAGCTCTGAAACCATCCCCTGTGCTGGTCACTTCCCTCAAGATACATGTCAGCAGGCCAGGAAAGTCTGTCATCCACCTCCATAACAGCAGCGTGGCTGACCCCTGAGTCAAACCAGACATCGAGTATGTCCGTCTCTTTTAAAAATGAAGCGCTGCCACATTTTTTGCATTTATACCCTGGTGGTAATAATTCCTCCGTCTTTTTCATAAACCATATATCAGCGCCATGGGCTTCAACTAAACTGACTATACCTGACAGCACATCATGGTCTGTCACAAATTCTTCACATGTTTCGCATTTAAGAAGGGTGATTGGCACACCCCATGCCCTCTGCCTTGATACACACCAGTCAGGCCTGTTCGCAACCATCCCTTGAATCCTATCCTTTCCCCATTTAGGAATCCACATAACATTATTTATCTCTGAGAGTGATTTTTCTCGAAGGTTATTCCTTTCCATTGATATGAACCACTGTTCAGTCGCCCGGAAGATAACAGGCTTTTTACACCGCCAGCAATGGGGGTAAGAATGCGTGACCTTTTCTTCTTTTATCAGCGCATTTTTATTTTTAAGTATATCTATGATTTCTGCATTTGCTTTAAATACAAATTTCCCCTGCAGAGGTGAGGCTTGCTCATCACCAACGAATTTAAACTTCCCATGATCGTCCACCGGCGCATAAATATCAAGGCCATATTTCAATCCGATCTTATAGTCATCTTCTCCATGACCGGGTGCAATGTGGACAATACCAGTTCCCTCATCAAGAGATACAAATTCCCCTGATACTGCCTTTGATTTCCTCTGAATAAAAGGATGGAGCGCATTCAAACCTTCAAGGTCTTTACCTGTTTTTTTTGCGATAACGTTTCCATTAAGGCCGATTTTCTCTTTTAGTGCTTCGACCCTTCCTTCAGCAACAATATAAACTTCACCATTATTTTTAAAAGCTACATAATCAAAATCCGGATGGAAAGCAATAGCCAGATTTGCGGGAAGGGTCCACGGAGTAGTAGTCCATATGAGCACAAACATTTTTTTCCCCTTAAGGGTAGGGAAAAACTTATTAGTATTTTCTTCATCAAGTGCAAATTTAACAAATATAGATGGAGATTCTTTATCAGCATATTCAACCTCAGCCTCAGCGAGTGCTGTAATACATGAAGGGCACCAATGCACCGGCTTTTTACCTTTATATACGTATCCAGCCTCTATAAATTTACAGAACTCTCTTACAATCGCTGCCTCATATGTATATGTCATGGTCAGATAAGGATTCTGCCAGTCGCCAAAAACCCCCAACCTTTTGAATTCATCTCTTTGAATGTCAACGAACTTTGCTGCGTATTCCTTGCAGAGTTTTCTCTTTTCGAGGATATCAAACTTATCTTTCTTATCACCCAGATTTTTGTCAACCTGTAGTTCTATTGGCAAGCCGTGGCAGTCCCAGCCAGGAACATAGGGAGAATAAAAGCCCCTCATTGACTTGTATTTGACGATAATATCCTTGAGTATCTTATTCAATGCATGGCCAATGTGTATGTGACCGTTTGCATAAGGAGGACCGTCATGAAGGATGTAATGCTCACTGTTTTTTCTATTTTCCTGCAGCTTCTCATATATCTTTTTCTCTTCCCAGAACTTCATTATCACAGGTTCTTTCTGGATAAGATTTGCCTTCATTGGAAAGTCAGTCTTTGGAAGATTCAGTGTATCTTTGTAGTTCATTAACATATTATTTCAACAGTTGCATTAACTTGCTATTATTGACAGGGCAGATGTGCTGAAAAAGGCCGTCCAGCGACTCCTTAGAGACCTTTTGCAAGGCCAGCCAGCCTCTATCCACACACTTCGTGAGATTTGCAGTCATGTGTATCATAATAATTTCTTGTCGCTTTGACGGGGTTTTTCAGCATGTCTGCCCTGTCTTTTTTGTAACGTTTAGGTTATCTTGCAATTTACTCCCTTACTTCTCCTCTGCTTTTTCTTTTTTCTGTGCTTCACGTTCTGCGATTATTTTTTGTGTTAAATGGGCAGGTAATTCCTCATAATGTAAAAATTCCATTGAATAAAACCCTCTGCCTGAAGTAAGACTATGTAGCTGGTTTGCATAGGTAAGCATTTCAGACATAGGTACAAGGGACGTTATCTTTTGATTTCCCCCAGCCTGAGGTTCAACCCCTTGAACTCTACCCCTTTTCGAATTCAGGTCTCCTATTACAGAGCCAAGGGTATCATCCGGGGTTATAACCTCAACCTGCATTATCGGTTCAAGCAATACAGGCTTCGCATCCTGAATTGCCTTTTTTAATGCCATAGAGCCGGCTATCTTAAATGCCATCTCGGACGAATCTACTGTATGATAGGAGCCGTCATAAAGTTTTACCTTTAAATCAACAATTGGATAGCCTGCAATTACACCTTCATGCATTGTCTCTATAATCCCTTTTTCTACAGCAGGGATATACTGCCTCGGTATCGAACCTCCGACAATCTTATCTACAAACTCATATCCTCCACCCCGCGGAAGAGGCTCTATTTCTATATAGCAATCACCATACTGTCCCCGGCCTCCTGACTGCTTCTTATATCTTCCCTGTGCCCGTGTCAAAACCTTGATTGTCTCTTTATAAGGGACCTTGGGGGTTTTCATCACAACCTCGACTCCAAATTTCCTTTTCAGCCTTTCGAGGGTAACCTCAAGATGTACCTGTCCCATTCCGGAAAGCAGCATCTCCTTTGTCTCTTCATCCCTTTGAAACCTCAGTGTTGGATCCTCTTCGAGTATCCTGTGAAGACTTGTGCTCACCTTGTCCTCGTCCCCTTTACTCTTAGGCGCTATTGCATAAGAGATTATAGGGTCAGTAAATTTTACCTTTTCAAAAACAATTGGATGTGACTCATCAGAGAGTGTATCCCCAGTATATGTCTCTTTGAGTTTTGCAACAACACCTATTTCGCCAGGGCCGATTGTCTGCGCTGACACCTGTTTTTTGCCCATAAGATAAAAGACCTGGCCTATCCTCTCCTTTGCGCCAGTTGTTGCATTAAGGATATTCGAGTCAGCCCTGAATATGCCGGAATATACCCTGAATATAGAAAGCCTTCCTGCATAAGGATCTGCTATTGTTTTAAATACATAAGCTGACAATGGTTCTGTCTTCAACGGCTTTCTCTCAATCTCTTTTCCATCCTTCGGGTTTTTACCCCTGATAGGTGATATTCGTACCATTTCAGATGGTGATGGAAGGCAGAGGAGTACAGTATCAAGAAGCTGCGGCACTGCTATATTCCTGATTGCAGAGCCGCACGTGACAGGTATGAACCTCTTTGTTAATGAGCCTTCTCTGACCCCTTTAATAATCTCATCGTCCGAAAGCATGCCTCCTTCAAGGTACTTCTCGAGTAATGTATCATCGGATTCAGCAATTTTTTCTACAAGTTTTCTCCTGTATTCCTCAACCTCAGCAAGTATTTCAGCAGGAATATCAGATTCTTCTGCCTTTCCATTATTGAACTTAAACGCCTTCATCTTTATCAGGTCAACAATTCCTGTAAAACTATCCCCTGAGCCTATTGGTACCTGGAGGGGTAATGCCTCTGTTCCAAAAGCCTTTTCGAGTTCTCCTACCGCCCTAAAAAAATTTGCGGTTTCCTTATCCATTTTATTTATAAATACAACCATTGGCACCTCAAATTCGGATGCGTACTTCCATATCTTTTGCGTTTCAGCCTTAACACCTGAGATTGCACTAACTATTACAATTGCTCCATCAACTGCGCGTAAGCACCCTCTCGTATCCTCAAGAAAATTAATAAACCCCGGGGTGTCTATCAGATTAATCCTGTGACCATTCCAGCCGCAGAAAGCAATGGAAGAAGTAATTGTTATCTTCCGCGCTATCTCCTCAGGCTCATAATCTGTTGTTGTCGTTCCGTCCTCGACATTGCCAAACCTGTCTGTTGAGGCGGAATCAAAAAGCATTGCTTCAACAAGTGTGGTCTTGCCGGCACCTCCATGTGCAACCACAGCTATATTGCGTATTTTGTCTACCTCAAGACTTGCCATAAATCCCCCCTCTATTTAAGTTATTTAGTCTACCACAGTGTTGCATTTTAACATATCAGGTCTTGAAGAGACCAATATTTTTAGATTTTTTATCAAGGGAGGGGAACTTACTCACTTGAAATGAGAAAGAACCAAAATTTTCTTTTTGTGATATATAAATTAGATGTGTATATTAAGATGTGTATATTAAGGAAAAAAACAGAAATAACTGGAGTGTAGTCATGAAAAAAAAGAAGATAGAGAAACTTACTGGATGACAAGATTTCTTAGCCCCATAATTGCCATAACTATATTTGTGTCTTTTTTCAGACTCGGTTCTGTAACGCTCTTCGATGTTGATGAGGCTGTGTTTGCAGAGGCAGCAAAGGAGATGGTAGAAAGCGGCAACTGGATAACACCGACTTACAATGGAGAAAACCGATATGATAAACCGATATTATTTTACTGGCTTATCGCAGCCTCTTATAAGGTTTTTGGTATAAATGAATTTGCAGCAAGGTTCCCATCTGCAATTGCCTCACTTTTACTTGTTCTGTTGGTTTTCTTTTTTGTAAGACACTTCCGCGGGGAAAAAGATGCTTTTTACGCAGCAATTTCATTGGTTCTATCCATATATTTCCTTGCATATTCCCGTGCAGCAGTTACTGACATGGCTATGACCCTGTTTATCACCATTTCCATATTTTCTTTTTTTCTCTCACTTAATAAAAAAAGATATTATATTTATGGGTTCTATCTATTTTCAGCTCTGGCCTGTCTGACAAAGGGGCTTGTTGGAATAGTCTTCCCTTTTAGTATCGCTGTAATTTATGTCTTAACTGCTGAAGGACTATCAGGTATTAAAAAGGTATTCAGTCTAAAAGGTATTATCCTTTTCATGATTGTCGCAGCGCCCTGGTATATCGCAGAGTACATAATCAATGGTGAAGATTTCATCCAGCAGTTCTTTATAAAACACCACTTCAAAAGATATACAGGGGTCATATCAGGGCATAAGGGTCCTGTGTATTATTTCATCCCCGTATTGATCATAGGGTTATTCCCATGGATTGCATTTCTGCCTGCTGGAATTAGAAATGTTTTCAAAGAAAAGGACAGACTGAATTCGTTTGCCTTTATATGGCTTGCCTCTATATTTATATTCTTCTCACTTTCGACAACAAAGCTTCCTAACTATCTCCTTCCTGCAATACCCGCTGCATCTATACTTATTGCCTCTGGCATGACAGCGCAAAATAAGAAATGGCGGCAATACTCAAATCTATTTATGGCAATTATATCGGTACTGATAGGTATTATCTTTTTGATTTCAAAAAGGTATCTTTCTAAAATTGGGATTCCTGATACTGACTGGACGCTTTTAATAACTGCAATAATGACGGTGATAGCCATCCTGAGTTTTTATTCTATTTTTGCTAAAAAAGAACTTTATGGCTTTATATCTGTCCTTGTGGTTGCCTTTCTTTTTTTATTTATAGCAAAAGGATTACCTATCGCAAACCAGTATCTTCAAGGTACACTTTATAAATACAGTCTGTATGCAAAGGAAAGGCTTCACGATGATGAGAAGATAATTACTTACAGGATAAACAATCCAAGTATTGTATTTTATTCAGAACATAAGATAATAAATGTAAGGGATAAGGATGAATTAATAACTTTTATGAAAAATAGCAAACATGCCATTGCCATTACAAAGACCAAGGACGTTGAAGTTTTAAAAAAATTAGGTTTTAATTTATTAGAGAAGGATGAAAAATATGCAATTTTTGAGAGAAAATAGATTTACAATCACAGGACTTCATGAACAAATTTAGAGACAAATTCCCAAGTATCCCTGACAGGATATCAGGCATTGCGGAGCTGGCATATAACCTCTGGTGGAGCTGGCATCCGGCAGCAAGGATGCTCTTTAAAATATTGAATCGAGCTACGTGGAAGGAAAGCGGCCATAATCCTGTAAAGATGTTAGGAGAGCTTCCTGTAGAAATTTTAAAATCAGCCGCGAGTGACCCTGAGTATTTACATCAGCATGATGTTGTGTATGCAAGGTTTCGCGAGGATATTGAGTCAAGGGTATGCTGGTTCTCGGAAAATATTACTGATCCTGAATGTTTACCGATTGCCTATTTTTCCGCAGAGTATGGACTGCATCATTCCCTACCTTTTTATGCGGGTGGATTGGGTTTTTTAGCCGGTGATTATATCAAGGAGTGCAGCGACCTGGGTGTGCCTATGGTGGCAGTAGGTTTTATGTATCCAGAAGGTTATTTGCATCAGAAAATTCGCATGGACGGCTGGCAGGAAAATCCGGATGAAATCCTCGACAGGGATGCTGCCCCGATTGTAAGAGTGCTCAATGAAAAAGGTGAACAGCTTGTTGTCAAGGTCCCTTTTATTGATCCTCCAATCTATGTAGCTGTATGGAAGATAGCTGTAGGCCGTATATCCCTGTACTTAGTTGATACGGATATTGAGATGAACGACCCATGGAACAGGTCAATAGCTTACCATCTTTATATCGGAGACATTGAGCAGCGTCTGCGTCAGGAGATAGTTCTTGGCATCGGCGGCAGTGAGGTTTTAAATACCATTGGCATCAAGCATTCCGTATTGCACTTGAATGAAGGACATTGTGCATTTGCTCTATTGGAACGGATCAGGGAAAAGATAGAAGAAGGGATGAGTTTTGAAAAAGCGGCAGAACAGGTGCGTAATACCTCAATTTTTACTACTCATACTCCTCTCCCTGCCGGGCATGATGTTTTCCCTTTTAATCTCATTGAGAAATATTTCGGTAATTACTGCCAGCTCATTGGTCTCAACCGTGAAGATTTTCTACATCTTGGCATAAACCCGAAAGAACCTGCAGCAGGATTTAATATGACTGCATTTTCACTCAGGATGTCAAACTATCATAATGGTGTAAGCAGGAAGCACGGCGAGGTTGCACGACACATGTGGCAGGCACTCTGGCCTGACAAGAAAGAAGAGGATGTGCCTATTGATTCAATCACTAACGGAATTCATATCCCTACCTGGATAGAACCGAAAATGGAACTCCTCTTTAATAAGTACCTGGGACCCAATTGGCTTGAAGATCACGACAAACAAGTTATCTGGGAACGAGTTAATGATATACCAGACCAGGAATTATGGCAGCTTCATTATTGGTTGAAGATTAAACTGATCAACTTTATTCGAGAACAGGCACGTAGGCGCTGGATAGAAAATCGTGTTAATCCGATCAACATTATTACCGGTGGTACATTGCTTGACCCACTGACGCTTACTATCGGCTTCGCCCGACGCTTTGCTGCCTATAAAAGGGCAGACCTAATATTTCACGACCTCGATCGCCTCAAAAAACTCCTGAACACTCGGTGGCGCCCTGTACAGATAATATTCGCTGGGAAGGCTCATCCGGTAGATGATGACGGTAAAAGAATACTACAGCGAATATTTAATCTTGCCCAAGACCCTTCTCTGGGCGGAAGAATTGCTTTTGTCGAAAACTATGATGAACAACTGGCACAATACATGGTTCACGGAGTTGACCTCTGGCTCAATAATCCAATACCACCCTCAGAAGCATGCGGTACAAGCGGAATGAAAGCCTCACTGAACGGTGTCCCTCACCTGAGCATTCTCGACGGCTGGTGGATAGAAGGGTTTAATGGTAAAAACGGCTGGGCCTTTGGTGGAGACACAGGTAATGATGTTAAGGATTCAGAGGCAATTTATAACATCCTTGAGAAGGAAGTGATCCCGCTATACTACAGGTTGGGAGATGACGGCATTCCCCACGATTGGGTTAAGGTTATGAAAGAGGCAATGAAGAGTACTGCCCCTGTGTTCAGTGCCCGCAGGATGGTAAAGGAATATATAAATAAGTTTTATCAAAATGCACTTAAATCTGCCTCTGAATGAATATGGCCTTACTAACCCTCCTCTTTAAGTAATTTATACTCTATGCTATCAACAAGCGCCTGATAGGACGCCTCAATAATATTCTCTGAGACCCCGACAGTGCCCCATCTTTTCTCTTCGTCACCTGACTCAATAAGTACCCTCACCCTGGCAGAAGTGCCCTTCCCTGCTGTAAGGACACGAACCTTATAGTCATGGAGACTCACTTCTTTAAGTTCAGGATAGAACTTATCGAGTGCCTTTCGCAGGGCATTATCAATTGCGTTAACAGGGCCGTTTCCTGTTGCTGCGGTGTGTTCAACGCGACCGCCAACCTTTACCATTATTGTTGCCTCGCTGATAGGGTCCTCTCCCTCTCTTCTCTTCTCAACTATAATCCTGAAACCTATAAGGTCAAAGAATCTCTTATGGAGGCCGAGGGCCTTCCTCATCAGGAGTTCGAATGATGCCTCTGCTGCCTCAAACTGAAAACCCTCATTCTCAAGATTCTTCAAGGTACTGACAATATCCTGTAACTGTGGAGAATCAGGGTCAAGGTGGATTCCGAATTCCTCCGCCTTTCTTAATATGCTGCTCCTGCCTGCAAGGTCTGATATCAAGACCCTCCGGGAATTACCGACAAGATCGGGCCTAATATGTTCATATGTTTCAGGTCTTTTCCTTACTGCGCTCACATGGATACCGGCTTTATGTGCAAAGGCGCTGTCTCCGACAAAAGGCTGTCTCTTGAAATGTCTTAGATTGGCTATCTCGTTCACAAACCTTGATACATCCCTCAGCCTCCTTAGCTGTTCAGCAGTGATGCAACTCATTTCGCGTTTAACCTGGAGATTGGGAATTACCGAGCACAGGTTTGCATTACCGCATCTTTCACCAAGTCCGTTGATCGTACCCTGCACATGTGATGCACCGCCCTCAACCGCGATTATAGAATTTGCAACAGCACACTCTGAATCATTATGTGCATGGATGCCGAGAGGTGTATGCACATCTTTCACTATGTCATTTATAATATTTTTAACATCGGCAGGAAGTGTTCCTCCGTTTGTATCACAGAGTATAAGGCAGTCTGCACCGGCATCCTGCGCTGCAAGAAGACATTTCAGAGCAAATTGAGGATTATGCTTATAACCATCAAAGAAATGTTCTGCATCAAAAAAAACCTTCCCGGCATTTTTTTTAAGATAGGCAACTGAATTATGAATAATATCAATGTTCTCATCGTATGATATCTTCAGCGCCTCTTTCACATGGAAATCCCAGGTCTTTCCAAAAATAGTAATAATCCTTGACCTTGAATCGAGAAGTGCTTTTATATTAGCATCATCATCTGCTTTGTGTTTAGTACTGTGTGTACTCCCGAATGCAACTATCTTTGAGTTTTCAAGTCCGAGTTTTCTTACCTTCTTAAAGTATTCCATATCCCTCGGGTTAGAGCCAGGCCAGCCGCCTTCTATATAATGCACCCCGAGTTCATCAAGCTTCTCTGTAATCCGAAGTTTATCCTCGACAGAAAACGAGATATCTTCTGTCTGGGCCCCGTCCCTCAATGTCGTATCATAAATTTCTATCTGGCGCATGATTATTTGCCTTCTCCAAGCTCAAATGCATCGTGCAGTACCCTGACCGCAAGTTCAGTATATTTTGTATCTATAATGCAGGAAACTTTTATTTCTGATGTGCTAATCATCATAATGTTTATACCATGTTTCGCGAGTGTCTCAAACATCTTTGCTGCGACACCTGAGTGGGTCCTCATGCCAACACCTATAATGGAGACCTTTGCTATATCCTCCCTGAGGACAACATCTTTTGCTCCGAGCTCAGCAACAATCTCCTTAGTGATTTTAAGTGCCTTCTTGCTATCCGTCTCAGGGACTGTAAAGGATATATCCGTTGATTTTCCGTCACTGCTTATATTCTGCACAATCATATCAACAACGATATTTGCACCTGCAATCGCATTAAAAAGTTTTGCTGCAATACCTGGTCTGTCATGAACTGCTATTGCAGTTATTTTCGCCTGATTTTTGTCATAGGCAACACCTGACACTATAACCTTTTCCATCTCTCTGTCCTCCTTAACAACAAGTGTACCAGGATTATTATTGAAACTCGACCTGACCACAACCGGAACCCCATATTTCTTTGCAAATTCAACCGACCTCGTCTGGAACACTTTTGCACCAAGGCTTGCAAGCTCAAGCATCTCATCATACGAAATCTTATCGAGTTGTCTTGCGTCAGGCACTATACCGGGGTCCGTGGTATAAACGCCGTCAACATCCGTATAAATCTCGCAGAGGTCTGCCTCAAGTGCTATTGCAACAGCGACTGCTGTGAGGTCAGACCCGCCCCTTCCGAGGGTTGTAACATCAGATGTCTCTGTTATGCCCTGAAATCCCGCAATAACAGGTATTATCCCTTTATCTAATGCCTTCCTTACCCGTTCTCCGGTTATCATTTCGATCTTTGCCTTTGTATGGACGTCATCTGTGATAATCCCCACCTGTCTGCCTGTAAAAGACATTGATTTAAAGCCGAGTTCATTTATTGCAATTGCTGTAAGCGCAGCGCTTATCCGTTCCCCGGATGAAAGCAGTAGATCCATTTCACGCTCAACGGCATTCGAAGATATCTGATTTGCAAGCCCAATAAGCTTATCTGTCTCTCCCGACATTGCAGAGACAATAACAACAACATCATTACCCTGCCTCTTTGTTTCAGCAACTCGTTCTGCAACTGCCCTTATCCTCTCTATGTTCCCAACAGATGTACCGCCATATTTTTGCACAATCAGCATTAACTTAAGACCTCCTCTAATATTTTGTAATATAACATGTAAAAATACCAAACTCAAACCCTTTCTTCCCGGTCGAGAAAATCCCTTGACACCGCAAGGGTTTTAATCAATAATTAGACCATTCAAACCCTTATCTAACTTATATCTCCCCTCCCTTGATGGTCTACGACTCGTAGAGGAGGGGCAAGGGGAGTTAGCTTTTGAAGACCTCCGCCGAGAACTCCTCTCCAGAAAATACAGCTATAAAACTGTAAACCCCGCACCATTGTCAGACATCATTAGCTTTAGATTGATAGCATTCAGAATTACTATTTTATGTATCTGTATCTCTACAAAAAAGGAATAATTACTCATAAATCCTTTCCTCAGGGGGATATTGCAAATGGGGTAATAACCATAAATAAGGCAGCATTGCAGGATAAAATAACAGTTTTATTTCCATTCAATCCGGCATTTGTCGAGAAAATCCGTGCCGTTGCAGGCCGCAGATGGCATCCGGAAGAAAAATACTGGAGCTTTCCGGATGATAATGGAACTCTGGAGAAGATTCTTGAAGCCTTTAAGGATGAAGAGATCCAGATAGACCCCGCACTTTCTATAAGTGCGAGGGTAGACCCTGCCCTGCAAGCTGAGCTTTCAAATTCTTCTATCAGACAAAACCCCACTTTAGCAAAACCTTCTCACTTCCCCACTTTGGAAAAGGGGGGCGAGGGGGGATTTTCCGATAAAAATAATTCCACAATCGTTATAGAACACAATTTTGAGGACCTACGTAGAGAACTTGTCTCAAGGAAATACAGCTACAAAACAGTCAAAGGATATATTTATTACAATAGGGACTTTCTAAGTTTCATTAAGAAGGAGACTGCCGATGTTCGGGAAAGCGACATAAAGGATTACCTCGTATATCTCGCCGAAGAGAAGGAATCCGCGACTGCTACACTCAACCAGGCGATAAATGCTCTCAAGTTCTACTACGGAGGGATGTGGAACCGATCTTCGGTATATTCAGGAATTACTTGGACATGCGAGCAGCAAGACGACTGAAATCTACACCCATGTGAGTACTATGAGCATAGGCAGAATAAGAAGCCCTTTGGATAACCTGGATATTGAAGGAGGTGATAGAGGCAAAAGAAAAGAAGAAGAAGGAGAAGCCGCTCTGCGGCCAGAAGTGAAATAACCGCACCGTGGTGCAACTTTCATTCTATTTTTCGGACAAAAGTTGCACCTGAGTGCAATTGTGAACGAGTTAGTTGTTCATTGTGGACAGATTAGAGGAGAGAAATGAATATTTATCAGCGGATTGTTTTGATATTAGGTGCTTTAGCTTTATTAGTCTTGGGCCTTAATATAGAAAATTTATTTAATGAATACAGTATCTATTTCATTATCTATTTTTTAGCTGGTATGCTCACGATTATAGGCACAACCTTATTACTGTTTTTTGCATTAAAAGGCATTAAGAAGGAAAAGGAGTAAACCCATGAGAGGAAAAGGTCCGGGCGGTATGAGAACAAGGGATGCAATTCATCAAGTCATTAGCAAATTGCAAAGAGCTACAGGAAAAGACATTTTTAAGGAGGTAAAGAAAATTTACAACTGGGGGGATCACAATATTTTACGTCACATTATGGCACAGACAATTAATCTGCAACCTGGATATTCTGAATGGGTTTTTATAAAGCATCATGAAAAATGTCTTTTCTTATGTGAAGATGGTTATTTTGAACTTTATAACCCAACTGAGCATGGAAATTTTGTTGATGGGATAAAATCATAATAATGAGAAGTTTTATTTATATCCGCCCGCAACGACAACTAACATGGCACAAAAGACTAAAGTCCAAATCCTTCAGGCTTCTTCTGTGCCAAGAACGTTAGCCGTTCATTGCAGGCAAGGGAAAGATAAAATGAGGTAGAAAGACATGTTAACAAAAAGACTGAAATGGTGTTCATTAGGAATAGCGGTAATATTTCTTCTATTTATCATGTCACCGGCACTGGCAGAAAAGTGGAGTCAACGTTATATCGAAAGTCTTTCAGATTCTGCTTTTGCTTCCATTGAAATTACAAAAGATGGGAAAAAGATTAGACATCTTCCCCATCATAACCATATAGGAGAAATTGATATTTATCATTTGAAAAGCGCTCTAGGCAGAATTCATCAGGTAAAATGGATAGACCCTACAAACTTTGACAGAGCTAAAGTCCACTTGGAGCAACACTATCTGGATTACAAGCAGAAACGGGCTAAAGCTTTTGGACTAAAAAGTATCGTTAACATCAACAAGGCATCAGCTAAGGAATTAATGCAACTCCCTCACATTGGAGAAAAACGGGCACAGAATATAATTGGGTATCGAAAAACGCATGGTAATTTCAAAAGTATAGGAGAGTTGAGACGTGTTCCTGGTATCGGGCCTAAGATATTTAAAGATGTCGAGGGTCTTGTTACTGTGGAATAGAGTTTAGAAAAAGGAAATGAAAGATTCTATTATTTAAATGCCTGCAACGGGCGGCTAACATGGCGGAAAAGACCGACGTTCAAACCCTCTGGGCTTCTTTTCCGCCAAGAACGTTATCTGCTCAGTGCGGGTAATAAAATATAAAGAAATAAGGATAAAATATATGCGTGAGGACGGGCTGATAATTTATCGAACATCCAGAGACAATGGATTCAGAGTTGATTATGATTATTTTTACCAGCAAAGCAGGCTTCATACAAACTGGGGTAATCCAGTAGCTGACATACGTAATAAAATATATTTTTTAAACCAATTTCGTTGTCATCTTCCTAATGCAATTGCTGACGACCTTCTACCTGTATTAGAGAACGTATCTCCTCTTTTTACTCTGGTTCAAGGTGTCGAGATTCAGGACTTAAATGAAAGAGAAGAAATCTATCCAGTTATTCAAGAAATATTTGAAAGACTGAGGGGTGGTGTAAGAAGATTTAGAGAGACCGCTACAAGCAAGTTTATGCATATGACTTGCCCAAACTTGTTTGCTATGGCTGACAGTGTAATAACCGGTTACATGCAGCGCGACAATATTATTAACCACTATTTAATGGTCAGTGAAGATTATAATAGGCTCTTAAAGTACTATTGCAATGAAATTAATGAGTTGTTAGAAGATGTTATGGATAGACATGGGGTCAATCGTTTAGAGGCGATAAATCGGGTTAGGGAAAAAGATAATTACGCAGTAGGCTCTATTCCAAGAATCATTGACAAACATTTCTATTGGCGTGCAACTCATTGAGAATAAGAAGAAAATGCCACCATTTGATGAGATATGGAATCGTATTATCGCTCATGCTGGAGAGAATTTTTACACAATAACTGGACTTGAGTTTAGATACGAGATAGACGGTAACATTTTCTGCCCAAGCCGAACAGACTACAAGATTCCAAAAGCTGATTTCGAAAAGGTTTATCCTCTCGTTCCTTTTGATGGCCCAGGTAGAATCAATAATATCGCCAGAGGCCCTTCCTATATTTGGGCAGTTCTTCACGACCGCAGAATTTCTAATGGAATGTGGTAATGAATATTTTATTGTGCCCGCACCGACAGATAACATGGCGGAAAAGACTCTCGTCAAAACCCATAGGGCTTCTTTTCCGCCAAGAACGTTATTTGGAAATGGCGGCGAGGAAAATAAGTTAGGAGGCACCGACAATGAGACCGATAC